>OHTN01000246.1_pt1 | contig 37749 bp, 31 predicted proteins | sample 1578971 | NCBI WGS metagenome assembly OHTN01 (sample SAMEA3879509, study PRJEB24766) | human gut metagenome | biome: human-associated habitat; feature: feces | place: USA | collected 1985/1987 | reverse complement strand
GCGTTTCGCGCCGACAGGCATTTTTCCAATGCTTCAAACTTTGTTTGAAGCTATTTTACCACGCCTCCGGTTTCCGAGCAACGGAATCTCTCTATTTTTACAAAAGCTTTCCTTTCCGCCGAATTCGGGTAAAATAGAAGCAAAATGGAAAAAGGAGGCGTTTTCATGCAATTCACGTTTGCACACAATAACCTGAATGTAAGGGATCTCGAAAAGTCGCTTACCTTTTATGAGCAGGCGCTGGGGCTCCGGGAAACGAGGCGGATTGAGGCGGAGGACGGGAGCTTCCTCATCGTATTCCTGGGCGACGGGCGCTCGCTTCACAAGCTGGAGCTGACCTGGCTGCGGGATCGTAAGGAGAAATATGACCTTGGTGACAATGAATTTCATCTCGCATTTGAAACGGACGATATGGACGCGGCGTTGCTCCGCCATAGGGAGATGAGCTGCGTCTGCTTTGAAAACCTGGCAATGGGAATCTATTTCATCATCGATCCGGATGGCTATTGGATTGAGATTGTTCCAGCCAACAATAAGGGATATTAACAAAACACAAGTGCTCAAAAAAGCATTGAAAAGAAGCAAAGCGGCCCGGAAAACACCGGACCGCTTTGCTTCCATCAAATTTTGTCAGCGTACTGCGTTGCTGATATCGTTTCCGGCCTCACTGGCCATGTTGTGCAGGGTTTCGCTCAATTCCGTCAGGCCGTTCTGCACCTTGCTGCCAGCCTCGTTGAACTTTTCGCTGGCCTTCGTGGCTCCTTCCGCCAAGTGGCTGCTGGCATTCTCCACAATATTGGCGGAGCTTTCAGCCGCAGCGGGAGTACGGGAAGATTCCGTGATCTTTCCATTGTCCTTATCTCCGCAGCCGCCCAAAAACACGCTGCAGGTCAACATAAGCCCGAGAAGAACTGCAATTACCTTTTTCATGCATGAAAGACTCCTTTTAATAAAATGCTTCTCCCAACTGATTCGGTATCCTGCCGGCACATATGGGATACAGACGATAGGATGCCCGGAGGCTGGCAGTTTATACGCGCAGGCCCGCATTAACGGGTCAGCATGCCTCCATCTGCGTGGAGAAGCTGGAGAATATTTGCCTCATTCCCTGTTTTGGCATCGATATAGACGAGAATTTCATCCTCTTTCTGCCCCTTGCAGCGAAACTCATAGCAATAAATCTCGCCGCCCCCATCCGTGGGGATAAAGGCAAGCCGGGAGGAAAGCACGGTGAGCTTCGGGCTCAGGCGTTGCTGGGCCTGGCCCTTGGTAACCTTCGGCGTGGGGATCACCCTTTCCTTATGGTTCATCAGGTAGCCGCGTGCGTCAACAGATACGATATCGCCATTATCCAGCGCAACGCCGACCTTAATCAAATCGGTATAGCAGATTGCATCTCCCTCCATTTGGGCGAAGTTGACCACGCATATACCGTCATTGAGTGCATAATAGCTATCCTTCATGTTTTCATAGCCCATCTCTTTTAAAAAGGCAGAAGCACGGGAGATCGCGTCTGTGGCATTCAGCGTCGCCTCATCTGCAAAACGGGAATTGAGCATATAGCAGAGGTAGCCGCCCGCCTTTGTAATACTGATGCTCATCGTATCATAAAAAAATCCATAGGAGGCCATACTTCCATCCTCATCCGAATCCTCCTGCAGGTTGTTGGCGGCAATCCCGCTGATTTTAGAGGCAATCTGGGCCGCTTCCTCACGGGTAATATTACTCTTCCCATGAAGCATCGCGGGATTTTTTTGATTGATATGGTCGGAGAAGGGGCCGTCATAAATCAGCGTTGGATAATCCGCCAGCGCCTGCTCCGTATCGGCAAAGCTCTTGCTCAGTGAAAGTGCCTGCACGCCCTCGCCACCCTCGGAGAGCGCCGCGCGTGCCTGCTCCAGCTCAAGCGTGCCGTTATCAAGATGCATGCTGACGGTTGCAAGCTGGCCGCACAGGGATCGGGAAAGCGCCAGCAGCTTTTCGAGCATTTCTCGCTCGCTGTTTGAGATGGTTCCACCATCCGCTACCTTGCGGTTGAGCGACATCGCATATTCGCCCACCTGAGAGAGAAAGCGGTAGGTGTTATCCATCTGCAAATCGGAGGTGGGCAGCTGGCTGAGGCTGCTTTTCGCGCCTGTCGCTTCCCTCCACAGAGAAGAGGAAAGCTTTGCGAGCATTGGCGGCGTGTTGGTATAGATCACCTTACTTAAATCGCTTTCAATATGATCCATATATTCCCCGAGCTCCAAAATCGCCCGCTGCTGCGTTTCCTCATAGGCTGTTTTATAATGCCGGGTCTGCGCCGCGCCAATACAAGCCGTTGCAACCAAAACGACGAACAGCGCAGTCAGGTAGCTTGCCAGGCGGATCCTGCCGCGGCGTGAATGCGTTTGATACATTTGGGAACCAACCCTTTCCGGAATAAAGTGAAAGCATCTTTTCGATTGCCCTTATTTTTTACAGAAACGGCTGGAATATTCCTGCCCTTGCCGCGCTGTGCCCAAACGCTGAGAAAACAGCACAAATACTATAAAATGAAAACAGTATTTTCCATTTATAAAGTATACAAAGGATGGCCGCTGTGCTATAATAATGCATACCAAACCTATTTGAAATGCCTCTGATATGGGCTTTTCGCCGTTTGGAACCACCGAACGCTGCCTAGGCGGGGGCCAAAAGAAGGCCGCGGAAGCGTTTGATGAGAAGCAATAGATTGGGAAAGGGGCGCTGAACGATGGCGGACAACTTGTATTATTGGGAAAATCCCGCAATTATTAAGGAGAATAAAGAGGACGCGCATGTGATTGCACTGCCTTATGATAGCTTTGAAGCGGCGCTGAAGCGCGGCGAATCCCCCTATCAAAAAATGCTGAACGGCAAGTGGCGTTTTTATTGGCAGATGGGTGTGGAAGGGCTTCCAGAGCAGTTCCAGGCGGAAGATTTTGACGACAGGGGTTGGAATGAGATCGAGGTGCCCGGCGTATGGCAGCTGCAGGGCTATGGAAAGCCCGTTTACCTCTCCTCCAGTTATCCGGATGCGATTGAAACAGCGAAGGATAAGATTCCCGCGATTGATCATGCAAAAAATGAGGTTGGCATTTACCGCAGGCCCTTTACCGTGCCCGCTGAATGGGAGGGCAAGCAAATTTTTATCCATTTCGGAGCGGTCAAATCCGCGTTTTTCCTTTATATCAACGGCAAGCGCGTTGGCTATTCGCAGGGCTCCATGACACCCGCGGAATTCCGAATTACGGATGCGCTCCACGCCGGGGAAAACTCCATCACGGCGGAGGTATATCGCTATTCAGACGGCACCTATCTCGAAGATCAGGATATGTGGTTTCTCAGCGGTATTTACCGCGATGTGTACCTCTATGCCGAAAACGATATCTATCTGCGCGATTTCTATGCGCGGGCAGAGCTGGATGAAGCCTGTCAGGATGCCACGCTAAGCGTTTGGACGGGTGTGGCCAATTGGGGCAAAAAGGCCGTGGAAGACATTGTGCTGGATGCAGCCCTGGTGGGCGGCACGAAGCTTTCTTTTGAGCCGCTGGAACTGGTGGCGCTGCCAGGCAATACGCGCAGCTTTTTCACAGCTGATATCGAGAGGCCGCTGCAATGGTCTGCGGAAGCGCCCAACCTTTATACGCTGGTGCTGACGCTGCGCAAAGGCGATCAGGTGCTCTCCTGCAAGAGCGTGCGGATCGGCTTTAAGCGCATCGAGATCAAGGGCGAGCAGCTTTTGGTCAATGGCAGCCCCGTGCTGCTCAAGGGCGTGAACCGCCACGATTTCGACCCGGATCACGGCTGGGCTGTGCCGCGCGAGCGGTATTATGAAGATTTAAACCTCATGAAGCAGGCGAATATCAACGCCATCCGTACCAGCCATTACCCGGACGATCCGTTTTTCTATGAGCTTTGCGATGAATACGGCTTTTACGTGATGGATGAATGCGACATGGAAACGCATGGTGTGCGCCGCAAGGATGTGCCGGGCAGCAACCCGATGTGGACGCAGGCCGTTGTGGACCGTGCGCGCCGCATGGTCATCCGCGACCGCAACCATGCCTGCGTATGCATTTGGTCGCTTGGCAATGAGGCGGGCGACGGCGAAAATTTTAAATATATGAAGCAGGCGATCCTTTACCACGACGATTCGCGGCCGGTGCATTACGAAGGGGATTTCGACCTGACGACGTCCGACTTCATCAGCCGGATGTATCCAAACGGCGAAATGATGGAGAAGCTCGGCACACGCCAGCCGATCACCGTATCGATGTTTGAAAATATCGCAAACTCCCTTGCCGCGGATAATAAGCCGATCACAGCGGAGATGTACCGTGGAAAGCCCGTTGTATTGTGCGAATTTGCGCATGCAATGGAAAATAGCCTCGGCAACTTCCAGGAGTTCATGGACGCCTTCGAAAAATATGAGAACCTCTGCGGGGGATTTATCTGGGATTTCGTTGATCAAGCGATCCACAAAAAGGAGAACGGCGTAGACAAATGGCTTTATGGCGGAGACTTTAACGAAGGCGCCACGAGCGGGTATTTCTGCGCCAACGGAATCATTGCGGCGGACAGAACGCCCCACCCCTCTTATTATGAGGTAAAAAAGGTCTATCAGCCGATTCATACCGAGGAGCAGAACCTGCTCAGCGGAAAAATCAGAGTGTCGAACAAATTCCTCTTTACTGATCTCAGCGGATTTTCCCTAGTTTGGACGATACAGGCAGCCGGCGAAACGATCCAGGAAGGGCGGATTGACAATCTTGACATTCAGCCAGGCGCCTCAGCAGAGCTTGCGCTGCCCTATGATTTAACGGGCCTTCCGGCGGCGGAATGCGTTTTGACTGTATCCTTTGTCACAAAAGAGGATACTATTTGGGCGAAGGCCGGGTTTGAAACCGCTTGGGATCAATTCATTCTGAAAAAAGAAGTGGATACGCGCGCGATTCGCCAGGGCCCGGCCATCAAATTCAAGCACAGCGGGAAGTTTATTTATATTAGCGGAAGCCGCTTTAACGTGGTGTTTGAGGATGGCGTGATGACGACGCTCTCCTACGATGGCAAGCCGTATCTGGTGCGGGGGGGAGGATTGCGCCCGAACTTCTTCCGCGCGCTGACGGATAATGATATCGGCACCTTTAATTTTGCCCCGCAATTTGCGCCGGTGAATCCTTCCAATCAGTGGAAGCTCGCCAATAAAGCGTTGCGCACACGCAGCGTAACGGTGACGCAGGGCGTGGGCAACGAGGCTGTTGTCAGTGTAAAATGGTTTACGCCCTTTACCCGAAAGGTGGAAACGCAGTACCGTTTCCTGCCGGACGGCACGATTATGGTGCAGCATACGGCTTCGTCACTTGCGCTGAACCTATTGCGGGTGGGCTTACGCATGACTCTGCCTGCCGGGCTGGATCGGGTGAGCTGGTATGGCCGCGGCTTCCAGGAAACGTATTGCGATCGAAAGACCGGCGCGAAGATCGGGCGGTATGAGGCAAGAGTTGCCGAATTGGAAACGCCCTATATGCGCCCACAGGAGAACGGCAACCGCGTGGATGTGCGGAGCATGGAAATCCGCAGGGGGGATGGCTCCGGGCTTTGCTTCAAGGCGCTGCCGGGCACGGTGTTCGAATTCAGCGCGCACCATTACAGCCTGGAGGCGCTGGAGAAGGCGCGCCATCAGCATGAGCTGGTGCGGGAGGGGAATACCTACCTGTATCTGGATGCACGCCAATGTGGAGTCGGCGGAGATATGCCCGGTATGGCATGCCTGCGTGAGCCCTATATTCTGCACAGTGGTGTTCCCTACAGCTTCCGTTTTACCATTTCTCCACTGGATGCGCAGTGAACTGGCATAAATTTGTAACTAATTTTTAAATTCTCAATAAGGAGTGTTGAGTGCCTTCCTCCGATATGCTATAATTTCGGCAGAGAGAAAGGGATGAGAAGCGATGGCCATGGAACGCAAACGGGATAAGTTCGATGCGATGCGGGAGGATGCAATTGAGCGGATTTTGACTGCTTCTACACAATTGTTTTCCGATTACGGCTATGCAGCCACCACAATTCAGATGATTGCCGACCGCGCAAAGGTGGTTCCCAGCGGAATTTATCACTATTACGCTGGCAAGTCAGATTTGCTGAAAGCGGTGGTAGACCGCTTGGTTCAGAAGGTGGAAACCCTTCTTACAGACTCCGGGATCACTTTTATTGAAAAAGCTCAGGTCATCAATTTTTTGGACTTTTGCATTCAGGCGCTCAAGGAGAATATGGCGGATGTCCGGCTGCTGGTCATGCTGATCCTGCAAAAGGATACGCCGTCCGACTGCTCGGAAAAGCTGCTGGGGATTGCTCAATTTGTTTGGCAGAAATTACCCCAGTTTGAAATGGATGAAGCGAGCCGCTATGAGTGCCTGCTTCTGATCGAGGATCTGTTTGCCGCGGCAACGCTCTTTGCCGCTTCGAGGGATGAGGCCATTTTTGACCGGCAGACAGCGGAAATCCGTGTCAATTTCCAGAAGATTTTTTCACGCGATACCATTTCCAACGAGCCGATGCTTTTGCCGGATGCGCTAGAGGAGCCTTGAAGCTTTTCATGTTTTAAAGGATATAGAAACGACCGCCGCAGAGAGTGCATCCCCCGCGGCGGTCGTTTCATAGTGTGTTATGATCGTTTGCGTCTCCATTCAAACAGGTATTGCTGCGCGATGCCCTCATTGCCCTGTATGCAGGCAGGCAGCCCCTGCGGGTAGCATTCCGCCATCACCCGCTTCATCCAAACGTCGATGGGAAACGCGTCCATCCGTCCACATCCATAGAGCAGGGCGCATTCCGCAACCTTCGGCCCCACGCCCCGAATTTTTTGCAGGGAGGCCCTGGCCTGCTCCAGCGGCAGGGTGGAAAGTGCTTCGAAGCTAACCTCTCTCGCGGTAATTTTTTGCGCCGCGTCCAATAGGTAGCCCGCCCGGAATCCGGCCCGTAGGGGAGCAAGGGCGGAAACATCCAGCGCGGCAAGCCGTTCCGGGGAGGGGAAAGTAAAATCCTCGCTGCCCAAAGGCTCTCCAAACGCTTCACATAGCCGCCCAATGATCCCCTTGATGCGGGGAATATGGTTGTTTTGAGAGATGATAAACGAACAGAGCGCTTCCCACGGCTCTTGCTGTAAAATCCGGATTCCCGGGCAGGTGTCAAGCGCTTGCCGCATCACCGTATCCGCACGAAAACGCTCGCATAAGGCGCCGTAATCCCGCCCGAGATCGAAATAGGAAAACCAAATTTGATCGAACTCCTCCTGGCTACAGGAGAAAAAGATCCGCTCGCCCTCCTGCCGGATGGTTAAAGGCCGGCCAAATGCAACGCCGTGAAACGCGCCGTTTTCCAATCGGCTCCAACGAAAGGCCTGGCCGCAATCCAAGGTGCGGGCAAGGTCAAACTGAGGAATTTGAATGCACAGCGGCTCCAAAGCGACAGGCATCGGCGCCCCTCCTCTCAAATAAACGGAAACAAGCTCCAAGTATCTCTTGCCAACAAAATTCCATGAAAAAACCGCCGGGAACAATCACCCGGCGGTTTGCAGCTTTTTTAGCGGTACAGCGGGTATTTCTCGCAAATTGCATTCACGCGGGCGCGGATTTCATCCGCCTTCGCGTCAAATTCCGTTGCGGCAAGCTTGATGCAATCTGCAATCGTATCCATATCCTCCGCCTGAAGGCCCCTTGTGGTAGCCGCCGCTGTGCCAAGGCGCAGGCCGCTTGTCACAAAAGGCTTTTCGGGGTCGTTGGGAATCGCATTTTTATTGGCGGTGATATACACATCGTCCAAACGGTGCTCCAGCTCCTTGCCGGTCACATGCAGGGAGCGCAGGTCAACGAGCATAAGGTGGTTATCCGTGCCGCCGGAGACCAGGTTGACCCCGCGGGAAATCAGCCCGTCTGCAAGCGCTTTTGCATTATTGAGAATTGCCTGCTGATAGGCTTTGAATTCCGGCTTGAGTGCTTCGCCGAAGCAAACAGCTTTTGCCGCGATGGTGTGCATCAGAGGGCCGCCCTGCGTGCCGGGGAAAATGGCCTTATTGATCGCCGGGCCGAACTCCTCCTTTGAGAGAATCATGCCGCCGCGCGGGCCACGCAGGGTTTTATGCGTCGTGGTCGTGACAACATCGGCATACGGCACGGGCGAGGGGTGCAGCCCTGCCGCCACAAGGCCTGCAATGTGCGCCATATCAACCATCAAATAAGCGCCCACGCTTTTGGCAATTTGACCGATGCGCTCAAAATCGATGATGCGCGGGTAAGCGGACGCACCGGCGACGATGAGCTTCGGCTTTACCTTGAGCGCCTCTTCTGCAAAGGCGTCGTAATCGATATAGCCCTCCTCATTCACGCCATAGGGGACGAAGTTAAAATATTTGCCGGACATATTCACAGGAGAGCCATGCGTTAAATGGCCGCCGTGCGCTAAGTTCATGCCCATGACGGTATCGCCAGGCTGAATCAAAGCAAAATAAACCGCCATATTGGCCTGTGCGCCGGAATGGGGCTGAACGTTGACGCAATCCGCACCAAACAGCTCCTTGGCACGCCGGATTGCGATATTTTCAACAATATCAACATATTGGCAGCCGCCGTAATAGCGCTTGCCCGGATAGCCCTCTGCATATTTGTTGGTCAGCACGCTGCCCATAGCGGCCATCACAGCGGGGGAAACAAAGTTTTCAGAGGCGATCAGCTCAATGTTGCGCTGCTGGCGGCCAAGTTCCTTCTGCATCGCCTCGCCAACCTCCGGATCAAAGCGGGAAACAAAGCCGATGGTATCGAGAATCTCATTGTACATAACGCGTAACGTCCTTCCTTTCACTCGTTCAGATCAGAAAATAATATGGTAATGATTGCATACCCACAAAACTTCTCCCTACAGGAGGGATGCTTTGCACTGGCAGGCATTTTTTCAATGCTTCTGAACTTAAAAAGTTTGAAATTTTACGACCTGATAGCTTCAAAGCCTCCTCTTCAAAAATGGCGTTGCCGCCGTGCGGCAGGAGGCGTTTTGCGCCGACAGACATTTTTTCAATGCTTCAAACTTTGTTTGAAGCTATCATACCATAGATACTATTAGAATTCAATGATAAAGATACGTAGGATGGGAAGGCCTCCTTTGCCCTGGAACACATTTGTTTAGATCAGGGCAAGAAGGAATAAATGCACGGGATAAAACAGATAAAAGAACCATTTGCCGATTGCTCCCTCTAAAAAACGGCCCTTTTCCCCACTATAAAGCAAAATCGGAACGAGCGCGAGGAAAACTCCCAGCATGTATAAACACGAGAGCAGGCTGGGAACAAATCCGGCCCCTGCCCCCAGCACTACAAGAAAATTGGAGCAGAAATAGAAAACCGACACAGCGGAGAATGCAGCCACCTTCTTCCCCCGATCCTCCCGGAAGATCCACAGGGCGAGCGTATAAAGCACTGCCGTAACGCCCCAGTCGCACCACCAGGCAGCCATCATACAGCCGAAAACCGCCATCCAACGGAGCATCTCATTCGGAATGCTTTCATAAAAGTAGATACTCAAAAAGCAAAACAGCAGCGTGAACATCACATTGAAATCCAGCGCAGACCAGTGGATTCCCTGAAACATGGTATAAGGGAGCTGGGACAGGAGGGCGAACAGGAACAGCCGCAGGGCGTATCTTTTTTTGCTGCGCGTATGGAAATACCCTTCCGTGAGAAACAGGCACATGATAGGAAGCGCCACGCGGCCAAGCACATGGCAAGCCTGTGCCTCCGGGCTCACGAACGCAAAAAAACGCCAGCCGATATGATCGATCAGCATTGCGGCGGCGGCCAGGATTTTCAATACATCCCGGTTGAGGATTGGAGCCCTTTGGTATTTCCCTATCATGCGTTTCTCCGTTTTAACCGTTTTAACCTTTTCCACCTGTTCCGCCTTTGATTTTCTCCCAATATGCCTTCGCGGCCTGTTCCGTTTTGTTTTCCCCATATTCATAGTAGCGGGTGCCCTTCAGCGCATCGGGTAAATACTGCTGCGGGAGCCAATGGTTTGGATATTCATGGGGGTATTTGTAGAACTGGCCCTTATTCGGATTGTCCGCGCCGTCATAATGGACGTTTTGCAGCGTACGGGGGATCGGCCCGCTTTTGCCGCGCTGTATATCCTCCATCGCGCGGTTGATGCCGTCATAGGCGCTGTTGGATTTCGGCGCCGTCGCCACAAGCACGACCGCATCCGCAAGGGGAATGCGCGCTTCCGGCAGGCCGACCTGTAAGGCCGCATCTACTGCCGCCTTGACAATCGGGATAATCATCGGGTAGGCAAGGCCCACATCCTCACAGGCGCACACCATCAGCCTGCGGGTGGCACTGGGCAGATCGCCCGCCTCCAGCAGGCGCGCCAGATAGTGCAGCGCCGCATCCGGGTCGGAGCCGCGCATGGATTTCTGAAAGGCGGAGAGGATATCGTAGTGCTCATCCCCCGCCCGGTCATAGCGCAGCGCGCTGCGCTGGGAAAGCTCCTTGGCGTGCGCAAGCGTTATCACACGGGGCTCGTCCGGTGCGGGCGTTGGAGAGGCAAGCACACAGAGCTCCACCGCGTTGATTGATTTGCGCACATCGCCCCCACAGGCCTGTGCGATATAAGGGATCACGCCCTCTTCCGGCACGATCTGCTCGCCGCGTTCCTCCTCTAAATAAGCGAAAGCCCGTTGCACGGCGCGCTCGATCTCCGCCGGCTCAACCGCTTTGAATTCAAATACTGTGGACCGGCTGAGGATCGCGTTATAGATATAGAAATATGGGTTTTCCGTGGTGGAGGCGATTAAAGTAATTTTCCCGTTTTCAATATATTCCAGCAGGGATTGCTGCTGCTTCTTATTAAAATACTGGATTTCATCCAGATATAAAAGGATCCCGTTGGGCGCGGCGAACGTATCCAGCTCCGCAACAACATCCCGGATATCCGCGGTGGAAGCGGTAGTTCCGTTGAGACGGTGCAGGCGGCGGTTCGTCGTTTGGGCGATGATGCCCGCAAGCGTTGTTTTCCCCACACCGGAGGGGCCGTAGAACACAAGGTTTGGCAGCTCTCCGGAAAGGATAATATTGCGCAGCGGCTTTCCCTCACCCAAAAGGTGCCTTTGGCCGACGATCTCATCAAGGGCCTGTGGGCGCAGACGGTCGGCTAGCGGTGCAGACATCGCGATTCCTACTCCATCGGGGTTTATTTTTTCAGTATACGGGATTTTGGCTCACAATGCAAGCTGTCACATTTTCTCATTTTTTTGCATACTAATTTCATAAAAAACAGAAAAAAAGCATCTATTCTTCGTTAAATCTTTTTTCCTTTAAATAATTGACGACCTGCGGTTTTTAGCGTATGCTGGCTATAGCCTATTGAAAGGGGTTACATCGTATGAAAACAAAGCTTACAAAGCTCTTCTCCCTGCTTATGGCAGGCGCCCTGGTGCTCTCTTTGGCCGCCTGCAGCGGTGCTGGAGACGATGCAAATACCACCGGCGCAGAGGAATCCAACCAGGCGCCAAACGCCAGTGAAACGTTTACACCTGAAAGCGATGCGTCCGAAAACCCGTCGGACAGCACTTCAGCACCCGGCGTGTCAGATGAATCTGATACCGGCAGCAATGCCTCCACACAGAAAACGAACGAGGCGGACACGACTAAAACCGCGGACAACCAGCAGAAGCCGGATAACAATGCATCGAAGGCACCCAGCGGCGTAAATGAGATCGTCAGCTATTATAATGCGGCGGTTAAGAAGATTGCAAAGGTGTCGGGAAACTATTCGCGCAAAATTACGAGCGGAAGCGTTAGCGTGGTTAACCTAAATCTGACCGATCAAAAGTATGCAGCTGTTATTAACCGGAATAACACAGCATTAACGAGTGCAGAAGCAGCGCTGAAAAGCCTATCCGCTTCCGATGTTTCCAGTGCATCCTGTAAGGAAAGCGGAAACAACTATGTATGCACAATTTCCCTGAAAAACAAATCCGGAAAGGATTCCGGTATCAAACACGGAGCCGGCGGATACATGTATTTTGCTGAATTAGGCGAGATCGAGAAGGCTGTTTACGATATCGGTGTGGTTCTCGGTGTCAAAGGAATTAAGGTATCTACTGCGAATCTAACGCTTTCGAACGGCAAGCTGACGATAACCATCGATAAAGCCAGTGGTAAAATCAGCAATGCTTCTCTAACCTTCACAGAAAATGTAGACGCAACGGCCAAATATTCACTTCTGAAGCCGGCAGCAAAGCTAAGCGTAAACTTTACAGTGAACTATACGGCCTCCTGAGTACATGTATGAATCAACGGCCGGGGACTTGGATTTGTCCCCGGCCGTTTTTCCATTTTCAGGCTGTGTTTTACATCCCCAATTTTTTCGCAATATCCCGCGCCACAACAATCCCTGTTACGCTCGCCTGCATCAGGCCGCGCGTGATGCCCGCGCCGTCTCCGATCGCGTAAAAATTTTCGACCGCCGTTTCAAAATTCTGATTCACCGACAGCTTAGAGGAATAGAATTTTACCTCCACGCCATAGAGCAGCGTGTTCTTGGAATAAAGCCCCGGGGCAACGTTGTTAAACGCGCGCAAGGCCTCAATGATGCTGGTCAGATGGCGGTGCGGCAGCACAAAGGATAAATCGCCCGGCACAGCTGTTGTCAGGGTTGCCCGGGTCGTCGATTTGCGCAGGCGGGATTCATCCGTCCGGCGGCCCATCAGCAGGTCGCCCAATCGCTGCACCATAATACCACCGCCGGTAAGCATATTCCCAAGCTGCGCGATATACCGCCCGTATTCAATGGGCTGATTAAACGGCTCCGTGAAGGAGGTGGAAACGAGCATGGCAAAATTCGTATTCTCCGTGTGGGAGGCCTCATCCGCATAGCTGTGCCCGTTGACGACCGCGATGCTCTGGTCAAAGGTGTTGTTAAAGCCCGCGTTATAATGCTCTTCGCTGACGATTCCTCCGGGATTCATGCAGAAGGTGCGCACCTTATTTTCAAACGTGTCGGAATAATAGACCATTTTTGCCTCATAAAGATGCTTCGTCAGGTTATCCATCACGGAATTCGGCACCTCCACGCGCACGCCGATATCCACCTCATTGTTGCATGTGGAGATATCATGCTCATGCGCGATGCCAGCCAGCCATTCCGCGCCGCCACGCCCGGGGGCGGCAACCACATAATGGGCGGAAGCATCCTCCGCATTGCCGTCTTTATCTGTCAAGCGTACTCCGGTAACAATGCCTTTCTGATCAATGATGGGGTCGGCATGCGTGCGCTCCAGGAAGGTAAAGCCGCTGATCTTCATCAGATGGTCATACATGGCCTTGAGCACTTCATAGGAATACTCCGTGCCCATATGGCGCACCGGGCAGCGCACGAGATGAATATTATATTTGCTGCACTCATATGCAATCTCATCGGACTTTTTATCGTTGAGGCCAAACACCTCTTTCGGCGCGCCGAAATCGAGATACATCAAATCCGCATAGTGGATCAATGTGCGCACTTCGTCCACCGGGAGATAATTAACGAGATTGCCGCCGACTTCTTCTGAAAGGGAGAGCTTGCCATCCGAAAACGCGCCTGCGCCTGCCCAGCCGCTCATAATGTTGCAGGGATTGCAGCGCACGCACACGCCGTGCTTACGCGCAGGGCAGCGCCTATGCTCAATATTGATGCCTTCATCCACAACCAACACACGCAGGGTTTCAGGGGCATGCTTATAAAGCTCCAGCGCGGTAAAAATACCGGCTGGACCTGCGCCGATAATGACAACGTCATAATGTTTCATGATAACGATCTTCCACTCCAAAGCCTTTCGGCTATAATTTGGTTCTCCGCACAAAAGAAAGCACGAATAAAACCATATTATTATAGCATTTTATAAAACGCCCTGCAAGTGGTTAAACTAAGTTCCAATTTTGACCTGTGTGTTTCATTTTTCTGCAAACGCATCGACCACATAATATTTCATATCTTTCTCCCTCCTTCAGCCATAAAAAATAACCGCTGGGCCAACTGCGCTTCGTAATAAAAAGATTTTGTTACTCGCTTCGCTTCATAATAAAAAATCCGGCCGCCATTTTGATATGGCAGCCGGATTGAAAATTTTTAATCAACGGATCACACGAACACGGACGATCCCTTCAATCGCGCCAAGGGCCGCGAGCGTATCGTCTCCAATTATATCGTTCGTATCAATCACGGTATAGGCAAATGCCTTTTTGGATTTGTTGATCATGTTATCAATGTTCACATTTTTCTCCGTTAGCGTTGCCGTAATCTGATTGAGCATACTCGGCACGTTCTTATGAATCAGGCAAATGCGCGTATCTGCACTGCGGGGGAGCACCACATTCGGCAGATTGACGGAATTGCGGATGATGCCTTCCTCCAGGTAATTCTTGAGCTCATCTGCCGCCATCTCCGCGCAGTTATCCTCTGATTCCGGCGTAGACGCGCCGAGGTGCGGGATTGCGATCACACCGCTCTCACCGATCAGCTCATCCGAGGGGAAATCGGTTGCATAAGCCGCCACTTTGCCATTTTGGAGCGCTTCCAGGATATCCTTAGAATTGACCAGGTCGCCGCGCGCAAAGTTGACGATGCGCACGCCATCCTTCATCTTTGCAATGGAAGCTTTGCTGACAAGGCCGCGAGTTTCCTCCGTCAGAGGGACGTGCACGGTGATATAATCACTTTTTGCAAAAATGTCATCCAAACTTGTGGCATGCTTGATATCGCGGGAAAGGCTCCACGCAGCATCTACGGAGAGGTAAGGGTCGTATCCATATACCTCCATGCCCAAGCTCTTCGCCGCATTTGCAACCAGAATACCGATTGCGCCAAGGCCGACAACACCGAGCGTTTTGCCCTTGATCTCCGGTCCGGTAAAGGCTGATTTCCCTTTTTCGACCAGCTTGCCGACTGCATCGCCTTCGCCTTTCAGCGTTTTGCACCAATCAATCGCAGGCACGATCTTGCGGGAGGTGAGCAGCAGGGCACAGAGCACAAGCTCCTTCACAGCGTTGGCATTCGCACCGGGGGTGTTAAAAACCACAATGCCCTGCTCGCTGCAGGCATCCACCGGAATATTGTTAACGCCTGCGCCCGCGCGGGCAATCGCAACCGTTTTTTCATCAAGCTTCATCTCATGCATGGAGGCCGAGCGTACCATGATCGCATCCGGCTGTGCAATTTCATTGCCATGCGTGTATTGCTCCGCGGGCAGGCGGTCGAGGCCTGTAGCGGAAATTTTATTCAATGTGAGAATCTGATACATGGTTATTTCCCGCTTTCTGCTAAATTAAAATTTTTTAAATTTGATTACGCATTTTCCGCTTCGAATTTCCTCATGAACGCAACCAGCTTCTCCACGCCCTCGATTGGCATCGCATTGTAGATCGACGCGCGCATGCCGCCAACCGTGCGGTGGCCCTTCAGGTTGACAAACCCAGCGGCAGTTGCTTCCTTGATGAATTTTGCGTTGAGCTCGTCGCTGTCTGTCACAAAGGGGACGTTCATCAGGGAACGGTCCTCCGGCACGACGGTGCCGCGGAACATCTTGCTCTCATCCAGGAAATCATAGAGAACCTTCGCCTTTTTGACGTTGCGCTCCTTCATTGCTTCCAGGCCGCCGATGGATTGAATCCATTCAAGCACCAGCTTGCAGATATAAATCGTATAGCAGGGGGGCGTATTGTACATGGAACCGTTATCCGCATGCACCTTATAATCGAGCATTGTGGGCGTAATATCGCGCGCCTTGCCGATCAGATCCTCACGGACGATTACAATCGTGAGGCCTGCGGGCGCTACATTCTTCTGCGCACCGCCATAAACCATGCCGAATTTTGTAACATCCAGCGGCTCAGAGAGGAAGCAGGAAGAGATATCCGCCACCAGCGGCACGTCGCCGGTATCCGGCAAATCATGATAAACCGTGCCGTAGATCGTATTATTCATGCAGATATAGAAGTAATCCGCATCCGGCGTGAAATCCGCCTTATTAAGCTTCGGGATGTAAGAGAAGGTTTTATCCTTCGAAGAGGCGACGATATGCGCATCGCCATATTTGCAAGCCTCCTGATAGGCCTTATTGGCCCACTGGCCGGTGACGACGTAATCCGCCTTGCCGCTGCCATTCATCAAATTGAGCGGGATTGCGGCGAACTGGGTAGACGCGCCGCCCTGCAAAAAGAGCACTTTATAATTCTCCGGGATATTCATCAGCTCGCGCAATAGGCTTTCCGCCCCACGAATGATTCCCTCATATTCTTTCGAACGGTGGGACATCTCCATAACGGACTGCCCGCATCCCTCATAATCGAGCATTTCAGCGGCTGCTTTGCGCAGCACTTCCTCCGGCAGCATGGACGGGCCGGCAGAAAAATTATAAACTCTGGACATTCTTTCATTACCTCCACTGATTGATCTACATGATTGCCTTCTATTATATCGATACCAGTGTTAGAAAGTCAATAGATTGATAATTTTTTAACAACTATTTTTTAAAAAAATGTGTTTTCATCTAAAACTTGTCCATATTTTTAACAATAAATCAAATAGAGTTGCCTTTCATTTTTTATCTCTGTTGCTCTATGTTACCGCCCAATTTTTATTCCCAAAAATAAATAAAAATTGGTTTTCATACTAAAAAGCCCTTTATTTTCTATGTAAGCGCTTCTTTTTTCAGAAATAAAAAGCCAGAGTTAAAACTCTGGCTTTTCGTTTCTTTCACAATCTAAACGGTTTCTTTTTATTCGCTTTTTGGCTCAATTTTTCCATAGAGAGGAGCCGCCCCTACATCCCGATGCGGAGCACGGGAAGGGGATGGCTGGTTCTTCTCTCTGGATGAATGATTGTTAAAATCCCGTTTTGGGCCTTTTGTATCACGCCCACGTCCGCCGCGGTTATTATGATATCCACCTCGGCCGCGATTCTGCCCGCCGCTGTGCGTTGGTTTTACGCCCTCTTCCAAAGAAATAACCACTCTGCGATCGCTATCTGAGCCGATCGAATGGGATTTAACGCCTTCCATCTCCTGGATTGCCGTATGGATCACGCGGCGTTCATAAGGATTCATCGGCTCTAATACAACATTGCGGCCATATTTCAGCACCTGACTTGCGCTCCTGTGCGCAAGGCCGCGCAGCGTTTCATCCCGTTTCTCCCGATAATCGCCCACATTCAGGGAAACTCGGATATATTCCTCCGTGCCACGGTTGGCGACCAGGCTTGTCAAGTATTGCAGCGCATCGAGTGTTTCTCCCCGGCGGCCAATGATGGCGCCATGATTTTCGCCGCATTCCAGATCAAGCCTATAGTGGCCATCCTCCTGTATTTCCTTTACCGTTACATCCGGGATGCCCATCCCATCCAGAACACGTGTGAGATAATCGATTGCTTTCCCCACCGGGGACTCTTCATAAGACGCCCGCACTTTCGCAGGCGCGCCTCCAAAAAGCCCAAAGGTCTTTTTTACTGGCATTTCCAGCACTTCGATCTTTACCTCGACATTCTCCGGCGCTGCAAGCTCTGCGACCGCCTTTTCACGCGCCTCCTCGATCGTGGCGCCCGTGCAGATTGCCTCTTTTAGCATGTCCTTCACCACCTGTTATCGTTATGAACCGGCGCGCATCAAGCCTCCATTTCACGCTGTGCGATCCGTTTCATATTTTCTTCTTTAGAACGGCGGTTGACCGTTTCTTCTACCATCATTTTGGCAATGATCTTTTTGGGGCTGTGCGTATAATTGAGCAGGATCATCTGCGCAAATGCAATGATATTGGACATGATCCAATAAATACCCGCGCCCGCAGGAAACTGGAACGCGATCACAAGGGAAAACAGCGGCATGCCAAAGGCCGTGCAGCCCATCATCGGGTTTTTCGCCATTTCGGGATTGGTCTGCTTCTGACGAATCCAAGTATAAATACCGGACGCCATCGCCGACAGGCCGGAAAACAGCGGCACAAGCAACAGGATTAATTCCTGTTTGCTGGCGGACCCAAGATGAGAAAGCGTAGAAACGCTAGGTGTTTCCGCAAGTGGAATGCCAAACATTGTATAATCAAAGCCGCGCAGCTTATCCACTATTTCAGCAGAAAGAGCCGGCATTTTTGCAATTACTTCATCCAAATGATTGAATATCTGAAGCTCCAGCAGATTCTGCTTGACAGAGGTATCTCCCAAAAGGCCCTGGACGATCTTCGTCATTTCACGAACCGTATTGGAATCTACGCCTAGCACATATTGGATTGGATAATAAATCACACCCAACAGGCCAAAAATAACCGGCAGCTGAATCAGCATTGGCAGGCAGCCGGCGCTCATGGGATTATAGCCCTCGCGCGAATAAAGGGCCTGCATTTCCTCATTGAGCTTGACCTGATTGCCCTTATATTTTTCTTGCAGTTTTTTGATTTTCGGCTGCAACCGCATCTGCTTTGCCGTGCCCTTTTGCTGGCTGATGGAGGAGGGGAGAAGAATCAGCCGGAATAAAAGCGTGAATAAAAACAGAGCAAGTCCGTAATTACTCACCAGATCATAAAAAATCCGGAAAATAAAACCAAAGGGTGTATATAAAATACTCATGAAAGGCCTCCATAACGTTCAATGAGGTAGCATTCCTGCAAAAACCTAAACCGTTTCCTCAAATTTCTCCATACAAACCTTTTATAAAAACGGCGATAACGGCAATTTAACAATTTGTTTTTTTTAGCAAACATTTTATTCATTTATTTTTTAGGAGGCACAGGATCATATCCACCCGGAAAAAGCGGATTACACCGCAAAAGCCTCCACAAGGCCAACGCGCCGCCCTTCCATGCGCCAAAACGCTCAATTGCCTCCACGGCATACTGGGAGCAGGTAGGATAAAAACGGCAGCGTGGCGGAAACAAAGGCGAAATTTTTTTTTGATAAAAACGAATCATGGAAAGAAACGCTTTTTTCATAGATCCTTTTTCTCCTTGGAGGGGATCACGCCCGCCGCGCAGAGCTGCTTTTTCATCACTTTCTCAAGCTCCGTGCTTTTGATCCACTTCGTACGGCCTCTGGCAACAAAAACAATATCCCAATTGCCTAAAACCTCTTCCGACAAAGCAAAAAAGGCTGCACGAATCACGCGCTTCGCACGATTACGCTCCACTGCATTGCCGATCTTCTTGCTTGTTGTGATCCCAAACCGGCAAATTCCCGCGCGGTTTCTCATTACATAGGTCACCAACGCAGGATGGGTAAACGATTTTCCCCGCCTGTACAGGCGGCGGAAATCTGTATTTCGATTCAATGAAATATAGTCTGCCAAAACGATCCTTTCGCTTTCAAGGGCATGCAGAAAATGTGCTGCTGCTTTGCTTGAAGCAGCAGCACATAAAAACTGCAAATTAGTAGGTCAGCTGCTTTCTGCCCTTTGCCCTGCGGCGGGCAAGAACCTTGCGGCCGTTTCTATCGGCCATTCTTTTACGGAAGCCATGCTCCATCTTCCGATGCCTTTTTTTCGGCTGATACGTTCTTTTCATAATTTTCTTACCTCCATTCCACCGGGGTATCCTTTTGCATTTTCTGGCGAATGGTTTCTCCGCCGGAAAAAAATACAGTATTCGCTTCTATGCAACCTTGCAGAGATTCATTATATATCAGACCTTCTCGCCCTGTCAATCTTTTTTTGCAGAAAACCTTTCTATTTCAGTCTTTCTTTCCACAATCCATTGGAAAGGTTGTTGAAAACCACGCCATTTTGTGATAGAATTAAATAGATTGAGCAGGAATAGCAGATGAAAAAATCCGGCGTTTTCAAATACCCGCCTGCACCCTTTTCATCCCAATATGCAACTGCCGTAAAACATAGAGGAGCGGTCAAAATCATGAATTCCTTTCTGGAGATTTGGAAATCGGTACAGGATTATTGCAAAACACAAATTACAGAGGTGGCCTTTAATGTTTGGATTGCACCGCTGACGCTCGTCCGCCTGGATGACAGCACGGCTCTGCTGACCATTGAAGATACCTTTAAAAAAGAAATCGTCGCAGTTAAATTCAACGATTTACTCTGCGAAGCGTTCGAGCAGGTGCTGGGCTTCCCGGTACATGTAGAAATCATTGTTGCAGACGAGGTGAAAGAGCCAGAACAAGAGCCAGTGCAAAGCGAAGAATATGAATACACCTTTGAAACTTTTATTGTCGGCTCTTCGAATAAATTCGCCCATGCGGCCGCCCAAGCTGTTGCAGCAAACCCTGGCGGCGCATATAACCCACTTTTTATCTATGGAAATTCCGGGCTCGGCAAAACACATCTGCTCAATGCAATCTGTTATGAAATTCGCCTTTCAAACCCCAATTCAGATATCCTCTATGTGCGGGGTGAGGATTTTACAAACGAATTGATCACCTCCATCGCAGAAAAAAGGATGATTGATTTTCACAATAAATACCGGAAGGTTGATGTTCTGCTCGTTGACGATGTGCAGTTTATCTCCGGTAAAATTCAAACGCAGGAAGAATTTTTTCATACCTTTGAAAATTTGTCTCAGGCAGGCAAACAGATCGTTTTAACCTCCGACCGGCCTCCAAAAGAAATTCTGACGCTGGAGGACAGGCTCCGCACCCGGTTTGAATGGGGCTTGCTTGCGGATATCCAGCCGCCGGATCTTGAAACGAGAATCGCAATCGTGAAGCGCAAGGCACAGCTGCTCAATATTGGACTGCCGGATGATGTAACCGAATATATCGCCCAAAAACTAAAAACCAATATCCGCCAGTTGGAGGGCGCAGTGAAACGGATGAAAGCCTATCATTCAATTGAAGGCCATCCGCCTACAATTCTTTTGGCCCAGCGGGCAATTAAGGATATCTTGAGCGACAGCCAGCCCGTTCCGGTTACCGTGGAAAAGATTATTCAGGAAGTGGCCAGGACATACGGCATCACAGAGGAGGATATCCGCTCCAACAAGCGTGATTCCACTACCTCCAAGGCACGGCAGGCGGCGATGTATATCGTCCGCGAAGTAACCGGCCTGCCAATGAAGGCGATTGGGGATGAATTTGGCGGCCGCGATCATTCCACTGTTCTTTACACTTTAACAAAAATTGAAAAGGAGATGGAAAAGAACCCCTCTTTGAAGGCAACCATTTCCGATACCATTAAAAATATACAGGATCAATAACGTTTTACAAAGCTTCTCAAAGTATCGCGCGGAGGAAAATTTCTCCACTCTTTTCTCCACATTCCACATTACCTTTTCCACATAGATGTGTAAAAGAAGAGTAACCACAGCAGTTTTAAAAATCTATTCCTCTGTTTTCCCCAGAGGGAAATACCGTTCCTGTCCAGCAGGGAAAAGGAAAAAACTGCTTTTCAACCTTTTCCACCGCCCCTATTACTAAGACTATTTATAAGAATGATAAGATACCTTTTCTTTTTCCAAAAATCAGGAAACAATACTTATTACGATTTTAGAAAATAGCAAAACTATAGGAGGAACCCATATGAAAGTAATCTGCGATGCGCTTGCTCTAGCGGAAGCCTGCAGTAATGTACAAAGAGCTGTTTCTACCAAAGCGTCTATCCCAGCAATTGAAGGCATTTTGATGAAGGCTGAGGACAATGGGCTGATTTTGACCGGATACGATCTGGAGGTTGGGATTACAACGTCCATCGAGGCGCGCGTAGAACAGGAGGGCAGCATTATCCTGAATGCCAGATTGCTGTGCGATATTCTGCGCCGTCTCCCCGGGGAGAGCGTTTCCATTGAAGCGGATGAACGGCAGATGACGGTCATCCACAGCGGAGAGGCGGAATATAGCCTGATTGGCATTGCGGCAGATGAATATCCGGAGCTTCCTTCTGTGACGGGCGGCTATCCTGTGACCATTGCGGAGGAGCTGCTGAAAAACATGATCCGCCAGACGATTTTCGCGGTGGCGGTTAACGACAGTAAAGAAGTGCACAAGGGCGTAAAATTTGAGGTGGAAAATGGCACAATCCGCTTGATTGCCGTAGATGGCGTGCGCCTTGCGGTACGCACTGAGCAGATTGATTATAGTGGAACGGAAATTTCCTTTGTCGTTCCCTCCAAAACCCTCTCTGAGGTGACAAAGTTGCTTGGGGATGAGGAAGGAATTGTCTCTATGGGCGTTGGAAAACGTCATATCGTGTTCGAGGCGGGCGGTTATCACATCATTTCCCGCTTATTGGATGGCGATTTTCTCGATTATAAAAGCGCGATTCCGTCTAATAATGCCACGCATGTTCGGGTAAACACCAAATTGTTTATCGATAGTATTGAGCGCACCTCTCTTTTGATCACAGACCGCCTGAAAAGCCCGGTGCGTTGTGTGTTTGATGAAAATACCATTCGCATCTCCAGCATCACTTCTTTGGGCAGCGCAAATGATAAAATTGATGCGGTGATTGATGGCAATCGAGTGGAAATTGGGTTTAACAATCGCTTTATGCTGGAGGCATTGAAGGTAGTGGATACAGATGAAGTGCGTATCGAGCTCAACGGCGCGGTATCGCCCATTTTGATTCTTCCACCGGAAGGGGATAGCTTCCTGTTCCTCGTTTTGCCGGTTCGTTTGAAAAATGAAAACTGAAGGTTGATAGGAGCATAAGCTTATGAAAGTAAAAGTCAGGGTGGTGCAAAAGGGGAATCCTCTCCCGCCGGAAAAAGTGTGTATTTCAACGGAGTATATCCGCCTTGACGCCTTTTTGAAGCTGGCGAATGCAGTGCAGACCGGAGGCCATGCCAAAATGGTGATTCAAAATGGCGAGGTGTCTGTAAACGGGGAGGTCTGCCTGATGCGAGGGAAAAAGCTGCGGCCAGGTGACATTGCCTCTTTTGAAGAAAAGCAGTATGAGGTATCGGCTTTATGAAGGTGACCAGGCTTTCCGCGACTCATTATCGAAATTTGAAAGAGCTTGAGATTTATCCGCAGGAAGGCGTTAACATCATCTATGGAGAAAATGCACAGGGCAAAACAAATCTGCTGGAGAGCATCTGGATGTTTACCGGCTGCCGGAGCTTTCGCGGCGCAAAGGATGCAGAGCTGATATCGCTGCAAAATGAGGCTGCGCGGCTTGAGATGGATTTTTATGCGGAAGGCAGAGATCAGGAGGCTACGCTTCTTCTGGATGAAAAACGGCATGCTGTTTTAAATGGAATCCAATTGCCTTCCGCTTCTAAATTGATGGGGGAATTTCGCGCAGTTGTGTTTTCTCCGGTTCATTTATCTCTAGTGAAAGAGGGGCCGGCACAACGCAGGCGGTTTTTGGATTTGGCGTTGAGCCAGTTAAGGCCGCGCTATGCTTCCCTTCTCAGCCAATATAACCGGGCGCTTGCACAGCGGAATATATTATTGAAAGATATTGCTTACCATTCAGAATTAATGGATACACTTGCTATTTGGGATGAGAGGCTTGCTATGTTGGGCGCTCAAATCATCTATCAAAGGCGTTCTTATGTAGATCGTATGCAGGAAAGCGCGGTTGCTTTCTACCATGGTTTATCCCGCGGCAGGGAAGAACTCAGCCTTGCCTACGCCTCTTCCATAGAAGGCCGGTCAGCAGAAGAGATCGCTTATGAGTTAAGCGAAAAGCTAACGAAAAACCGTGCGGAGGATTTAAAAAATGGCAGTACTTCCGTTGGCCCGCACAGGGATGATTTGGAGATTTATGTGGATCAATTATCGGCTCGTATCTATGGCTCCCAGGGCCAGCAGCGCTCCTGCGCGCTTTCTATGAAACTCAGTGAGGCGGCGTTAATCCGCGAAATCACAGGGGAACAGCCGGTTGCTTTGCTCGATGACGTCATGAGTGAGCTGGATGCGGGCAGGCAGGATTATATTCTCAATCATATTGAGGGTTGGCAGGTATTTATCACCTGCTGTGAGCCGTCTTCCCTGCTTCGTCTGTGTGATGGAAAAACGTTTTCTTTGCGTAGTGGATGTTTGGAAGAAACAGCATAAATGCAAAACCGAGTATGATTCAAAGAAAAGGGGCCATGGCATTGTATCTGCATTTGGGACAGGATACGGTTGTTACGCTGGATGAAATCATTGGCATTTTTGATTTAGACACGACAACCGTTTCCAAAGCGACGAGAAATTATCTGACGGATGCGGAAAAGGCGGGGGATGTGGTGAATGTATCAATGGAGCTTCCAAAATCCTTTATTGTCTGCGCAAGCCATGCCAGGCCAAGCGGCAGGGTTATCTATATCTCACAGATTTCTTCCGCAACGCTGCTGAAGAGAACGGAATTTATGGATAAATTAGCAAATATTTGACAAAGATTTTAGGTTAAGGAATGTCTGAAGCTGATGGATTCGAAAAGGATGCATTCAGCAGAAATTGGAGGGCTTCAGGTTTGGATATACAGGAAAAAAACGAATTTGCCGAGCAGGAAAGGGCGCTGACCCAAGAACAGCAGAGCGAGGAGGAAATGGATACGACCGTATCGGAAAAATATGATGCGGATCAAATCCAGGTACTGGAGGGGCTTGAAGCGGTTCGTAAGCGCCCCGGTATGTATATTGGCTCCACTGGGCCGAAGGGGCTGCATCATCTTGTTTATGAAATTGTGGATAACTCCATTGATGAGGCGCTCGCGGGCTTTTGCACCCATATTGAGGTGGAGATATTGCCAGATGATATCATCACCGTACGGGATAATGGGCGCGGCATTCCGGTCGGCATCAATGAAAAATCTGGTATCCCGGCGGTGACGCTGGTGCTTACGGTGCTGCATGCGGGCGGTAAGTTCGGCGGCAGCGGCTATAAGGTATCCGGCGGCCTGCATGGCGTGGGTTCTTCGGTTGTAAACGCATTATCGGAATGGATGGAGATTGAGGTTTCTCAAGAAGGGCATATCCATCACCAGCGCTTTGAGCGCGGCAATATTGCATCCAAGCTGACCGTGATTGGAGATACCAACGAAACTGGCACGTTTATCAAATTTAAAGCTGATCCGGAAATCTTTCAAGAGACAACGGTTTATGAATATGAAGTACTTCAGCGTAGATTGCGTGAACAGGCCTTCTTAAACGCAGGGCTTTCCATTACCTTAACCGATAGCCGTGATCCGGAAAATATCATCAGCGAAAAATTTTGCTATGAGGGCGGTATTTCCTCCTTTGTGGAATATATCAATGAGAGCCGCAAGCTGACGCCGCTGCATGAAAAACCAATCCATCTTATCACTGTGGCGGGAGATCGTTCGGCAGAAGTCGCTATGATGTATAACGACAGCTATAATGAAACAATTCTCAGCTTTGCCAATAATGTGCATACGATCGACGGCGGTACGCATGAAACGGGCTTCAAAACAGCTTTGACCCGCGTATTCAATGATTATGGCCGGAAATATGGGATTCTCAAGGAGAATGATAAAAATTTATCAGGCGACGACGTGCGTGAAGGTCTGGTTGCCGTGGTTAGTGTGAAATTGACAGATGCGCAGTTTGAAGGCCAGACGAAGGGAAAGCTTGGAAACACTGACATGGGCCAGATGGTTTCCCAAATGGTCTATGAAAAATTGATGACGTTTTTTGAAGAAAATCCAGCTGTGATCAAGGCGATCTATGCAAAAGCGCTGGATGCTGCGCGTGCCCGCGAAGCGGCGCGCCGGGCGCGGGATCTTGCGCGTCGGAAATCTGCTCTGGAAGGGAACTCCCTGCCGGGCAAGCTGGCGGACTGCACAGACCGAAATCCGGAGAATACAGAGATTTATATTGTAGAGGGCGATTCAGCAGGCGGCTCCGCCAAGGAAGGCCGCGATCGCACCTTCCAGGCGATTTTACCCCTGTGGGGCAAAATGCTGAATGTTGAAAAATCCCGCCTTGATAAAGTGATCGGCAATGAGAAGCTCATGCCGGTTGTAACCGCGCTCGGAACCGGCATTGGGGATGAGTTTGATATCACAAAGCTGCGGTATCATAAGATCGTCATTATGGCGGATGCCGATGTGGATGGCGCGCATATCCGCACGTTGATGCTTACCTTTTTCTTCCGCTATATGCGCCCACTGATCGATAATGGTTATATCTATATCGCCCAGCCGCCGTTGTTTAAAGTCAGCAAGGGCAAAAAAGTGAAATATGCCTTCTCGGATGAGGAGCGGGATGAATATATTGCAGAAGTCGGCGGAAATTGTGACGTTCAGCGATATAAAGGCCTTGGCGAGATGGATCCACAGCAGCTGTGGGAAACCACAATGGATCCGGAGTTCCGCACAATGCTCCGTGTTACATTGGAGGATGCGATGCAGGCGGATGAAACCTTCTCCATTCTAATGGGAGATAAGGTGGAGCCGCGGCGCGAGTTTATCGAAAAAAATGCAAAATATGTTCAGAATCTTGATATCTAAGCAAGTTTTCAATGAAATTGGAGCAAAAATCGAATTTGCTGCAACAAAACCCGGCTGCGGCAGCTCTATAATAAAGGATGGACTTACATGAATTACGAAGATCAAAAGATTATCGATGTAGACCTGAACAAGGAAATGCGCAAATCCTTCTTGGATTATTCGATGTCCGTCATTGTTTCGCGTGCCCTGCCGGATGTTCGAGATGGCCTCAAGCCGGTGCATCGTAGAATCCTCTATACCATGTATGAGAGAAATCTGACTCCGGATAAGCCCTATCACAAATGTGCAGCAACTGTGGGCGCGGTGCTCGGCGATTATCACCCGCATGGCGATATGTCGGTTTACGATGCAATGGTGCGCCTGGCGCAGTCTTTTTCCATGCGCTATATGCTGGTAGACGGTCATGGCAATTTCGGCTCTGTGGATGGAGACCCGCCCGCCGCTTACCGTTATACAGAATCGCGCATGAGCAAGATGGCAATGTCCATGTTGACGGATATTGAGAAAGAAACCGTCGATTTCATGCCGAACTACGATGACAGCAAAAAGGAACCGATCGTTCTTCCATCCCGTTTTCCCAATCTTTTGGTCAACGGCTCCACTGGAATCGCAGTTGGTATGGCAACCAATATCCCGCCGCACAACCTGCGGGAGGTTATCGACGGCATGTGCTGCCTGATCGACAACCCAGATGCCGGCCTGGAAGAGCTGATGGAGCACATCAAGGGTCCCGATTTTCCAACGGCGGGGATCGTCATGGGCCGCTCCGGTATCCGCGCCGCGTATGGAACAGGCCGCGGCAAAATTATTGTGCGGGCCCGCGCAGAGATTCAGGAGACGAAGAACGGCCGTTTTTCGATCGTCGTTTCCGAATTGCCCTACCAGGTGAACAAGGCAAGGTTGATTGAGAGCATCGCAGATCTTGTGAAAGAAAAGCGGATCGAAGGCATATCAGATATCAACGATTATACCTCCCGCGAGGGGATGCATATGGTAGTTGATTTGAAGCGGGATGCCAATCCGCAGGTTGTCCTTAACCAGCTCTACACCTATACGCAGATGCAGACGACTTTCGGCGTGATCATGCTTGCGCTTGTCAATGGGGAGCCGCAGATTCTAACATTGAAGGAAGTGCTGCAAAATTATATTGATTTTCAATGTGAAGTGATCGTCCGGAGGACACGCTACGATCTGCGTAAGGCACAGGAAAGGGCTCATATTTTAGAGGGTCTGCTGATTGCGCTTGATTTTATCGATGAAGTGATCGAAATTCTGCGCGCTTCCAAGGATCAGCCGGAGGGCCGCGCGCGGCTGATGGAGCGCTTTGGCCTAGACGAGGCACAGGCGCAGGCGATTGTTCAAATGCGCCTTGGCCAATTGACCGGCCTGGAGCGCCATAAGATTGAGGAAGAAATGGCACAGTTGAAAGAGAAGATTGCGGAGTATATGGCGATTCTCTCCTCTGAAACCCGTGTTTTGGAGATCGTAAAGGAAGAGGCGCTCGTTCTGCGCGACAAATACGGCGATGACCGCCGCACAGAAATTGCGAATGTTAGCGGGGAAGTGGATATTGAGGATCTGATCCCAGAGGAAACCTGCGTATTCACGATGACAACACTTGGTTATATCAAACGCCAGCCGGTGGATACCTATCGGATTCAGAAGCGCGGCGGCCGCGGCGTGATTGGCATGGCGCGTCGCGAGGAAGATGTGGCGGAAACCATGTTTACCTGCTCCACGCATGATTATGTAATGTTTTTCACCTCTGATGGCCGCACATACCGGCTCAAGGGGTATGAAATCCCAGAGGGAAGCCGCACGAGTAAGGGCATGAATATTGTTAATTTGCTGCCGATTACGCCGGATGTTAAAGTCAATGCGATGATCCGTGTACCGGAATTTTCAGAGGGGCAGTATCTTTGCATGGTAACGCGCAAGGGGATTATTAAGCGGACGGAGCTGGAAGCCTACCGCAACGTCCGGAAAAACGGCGTGATTGCCATCAGCCTCGATGAAGATGACGAGCTGGCCTGGGTACATTTGACCAGTGGAGAAGATGATCTTTTGGTTGCAACGAGGAAGGGAATGTCCATCCGTTTCCATGAAACAGATGCCCGTCCGCTCGGCAGAACGGCCCGCGGTGTGAAGGCGATTGAGCTTTCAGAGGGCGACGAAGTAGTAGGAATGGCAGTGCTCAAAGAAGATGGTACCGTTTTGACCGTGAGCGAAACGGGATATGGCCGCCGCAGCGAGGTGACAGATTATCGGCTCCAATCCCGCGCCGGAAAGGGTACGATCAATTATCATACCGAAAAATACGGGGATGTCGCCGCGGTGCGGTTAATCCGAGAGGAGGAAGACGTTATTTTGATCTCCTCGGACGGCATTATTATTCGAATTCCAACAGATGAAATCCGCCTGTGCGCCCGCCCCTCAAAAGGCGTACGTGTGATGCGTGTGAACGAAGGGGAAAAGGTGGTCACGCTCACAAGCGCAGATCATGATGAGGGAGACGAACAAGAAGCAAGCGCTGAAGATACAGGGCTAGAAGAGCAGTTAGATCCAGCGGAAGCGGAATCTGAGAAAGCATAAAAAGCGCTGAACGGTTGCTGTTTGCTTGGTAGCTATTTGATTGCCTTTTGCGGCGGTTTCATAGGCAGCCCTGTTTTTATTGGAAATATCCGGTGAATCCTTGCAAAATTCGTCGGATTTCGGTATAATGGATGCTATTCGTTCCGTTTTTGAACAGAAAACAGAATAAGGGAGTGGAACGCACGTGAAAGACGATCAGAAAATGAAGCATAAAAAGGATAAACAGCAAAAAGCACATCAAAATCAGCCTGTCCTGGGGCCCTCCGGTGATCAGCCGGATTGGATGCAGCCGGCAGATCAAAGCTCTGCAACAGGAAAATCTTTTTGGAAGGATCGCTTTGTACCATTTTGGATGAAAAATAAAAAACGCAATTTGAAGATCTTGATCAGCGTTTTAGCCATCTTGATCGTGGCTGTGGTAGTAGTCGCTTTGCTGTATGTTAATAATTTACTGAACTTGATAGGTCCAGAAGATCCAAAAAATCCAAATAACGGCGTTGAAGATCAAATTTATGATGAGAAGGATTTCGCGGAAATCGACGGCATTAAGGATGCGAATTCTCTTAAAGATCTGGTAAAAAAATGGGCAACAAATGGCGGAGAAAAATATTCGAGCCGCAATGTTATTAATGTGCTTTTAATCGGTCAGGATGAGGATGCCAACAATTCGATCCGCTCTGATTCCATGATCTTGGCTTCTATCAATAAAAAAACAGACCAGATCACTCTTGCCTCCTTTTTCCGCGATAGTTATTCTTATATTAACTATAAGGGGGAAGATCGCTATACAAAAATGAATGCCGCTTATGCGTGGGGCGGGCCGGAGCTATTGATTGAAACACTGGAAAACAACTTTAAGGTTGAAATTGACTATTATGTAACGGTGAATTTTGAAAACTTTTCGAAAGCGATCGATGCGATCGGTGGCGTTTATGTAGACGTTCAGCCTTATGAATCGGAGTATATCCGCAGGACAAGCCGGTTTAAAAATTTCCCGGTAGGGGAACATGTGCTCCTCAATGGCGATGAAGCGTTGGTCTTCAGCCGGATTCGACATAGCGACGCCGATAGCGATATCAGTCGGACACGCCGTCAGCGTCAAGTGATTACTGCCCTGATTCAGCAATCGAAGAGTGCCTCTCTTGGCCAGTTGAATAGCTTGGCGAATAAACTTTTGCCCTATGTAAATACCAATATGCCCAAATCGACCATTCTCTCCTATGGTACACAGGCGATTCTACAGGGGTGGATGAATTATCCGATCAATCAGATTACAGTGCCGAGTGAAAAATACCGAAAGGGCCAGTATATTAACAGGGTTGCGTTTATTATTGTGGACTATCAAGCTGCGGCCCGGGAACTTCAGATGGCGTTGTATGGAAACAGCAACATTCCAGATGAGGACCATGTTTCACCCTTTGATTTGGATTTGAGCTCCTCCAGCAGTTCAGGAAGCAATTCCAACAAGGGAAACAATGGTTCCTCCTCTAACAATGTGAATCCCTCCTCCAATCAACAGCAACAGGGAACGACAGATTCCAACAGCCGGGAGACCACCGATTTTGAGAATGAAAACGACATCACCCAGCCGGTAACGAGTGAGCCTTCCACGTCAACGGTGGAAAAGCCGAGCTCGGATGGGGGAAATGAGCCTTCTCATACGCAGGAGAACACCACCAGGGAAAGCCATTCTATCTTAGGCTAGGCAACAGTTTCATGTGATTCTCGTTTGGGGCAAATTCCTTATTCTTTTATGAATTAGGATAGGAGGAGAACGATTCTATTGCCCCTAAAAGAGCGAAAAAGTACTGCCGGGATGTATTTTTTGCATCTCGGCAGTGCTTTTTTGCGTTCTCAATAGGTGTTGATCTAAAAATTTCTGTGTGTCCAAGCTGTTTTTACAAATTGCTGAGATAAGCATTCAGTGCACGTCCGATGAACTGAGAGGCGCCTTCTCCATATTTTTGATCGTTTACCTGGATCCATACTGGGTTTGTTGTATACTGTTCGGCCATGGAGGGCCAATAATGAGCACCCATTTCAATGCCCTTGCTACATTCTGTTACGAAGATAACCAATTCACCCATGATTTCTTGGGTTTCTGGGGAAGCGGCGTCCTTTTTTAAATCCGCAGTTAACCTCCTTGCGTGAGGGTCAAGAGACACTTAAAAATATTTTATTGATGGATTGCTTCAAAAAACAATAAAAATAGCCGCTAGTCGCCTGCTCCCATAAGCAGAGTGTTTCTATTGGTTCTGTAAGGTTGTGGTAAGCTTTGCTTTGCTACTCACTTCTCACTTCGTTCGTAATAAAAAAACAGATGCCGCAGGGTTTCTCCTGTGGCATCTGTTTGTGTATCCCTTTTATTTTAATTTTCGTGCCAGATCATAAGCACCATGCGTTGCCTGTGCGATGCGGCCAATTTGCTTTGCATCTCCAATCAGGAAAACGCGTTCAAAGCAGTCCTTGATTTCCTCATAAAGTGCGTTGTTACTGCGGACCCCTACGGACATTACCACCTGCTGGGCAGGCTTTTCTATTTGCGTTCCCCCGGCGGCAGGCTCCAGGGTGATGGTGCCCTGGCCCACGCTTGCAAGCTTCCAGCCGGTGAGAATTTCAACATCAAGCGCTTTCAGGCGGGGGAGAATATCATCCGTATGCTGGTGATAGGTGCCGGGCGCAATCTGATCGGCCATCTCGATAATGGTTACCTGATTGCCCTGCTCCGCGAGCAGATCCGCTGTTTCCAGGCCAGTCATGCCGGAGCCGATCACCGCAACCTGATTCCCCTCCAACTTTACGCTGCCATTGAGAATCTCTGTCACGGTGCAGACATGCGGCTGATCCGCGCCGGGAATACGGGGATGAACGGCATCCCCACCGGTTGCAACGATCACCGCATAGGGATTGAGCTTTTTGAGCATTTCGACATCTGCTTTTGTATGTAATCGGATTTCCGCACCGGCCCGGCGCGCCGCGCGCTCTAAATCTTCAAAGCACCAGTCAATTTTTTCCTTCCGAGGCGGCTTATCCGCCAGCTGAAGCTGGCCGCCGACAAAAGCTTCCTTTTCCAAAACAATCGGCCGGAAGCCACGCTTACCAAGCAGTTCCGCGGCGGTCAGGCCTGCCGGCCCCGCGCCGACGATTGCAACGATACGGCCATCGCCATCTTTCTTTGGTTCCTTAGGGATGCCAACCTCCCGGCAGGTGCGCGGGTTTATGGCGCATTGGCCGGGCCGGTTCCGCACAGCACCGTCCAGCATGCTTTCAAAGCACCACAGGCAGCAGATGCAGCGGCGGATTTCCTCCGGCCGCCCGGCTTTTGCCTTATTGGCCCAATCTGGATCGGCCAGCAGGGGGCGGCCAAGGCTGATGAAATCCTGAACCCCTTCCTCCAACTGCTGCTCCGCCTGTTCCGGGGAACGCACTAAATTAGCGGCAAGAACAGGGATGGATACGTTTTGTTTCACTGTTTTGGCGAGATAGCTGCGCCAGCCGGGTTGGAAGCTGGTCGGCTCCAGCCAATAATTCATGGTTTCGTAGGTGGCGCTGGAAACGTCAATGGCATCAATCCCGCATTCCTCAAGCCGCTTGGCAATTCGGATGCCTTCCTCCAGCGTGATGCCCTCATCTGCCGGATCGCCGATCTCCCGATAGAATTCATCCACGGAGATGCGGGCGATGATTGGAAAATCAGCGCCGCACAGGCGGCGGATTTCAGCGATGATCTCTGTGATAAAACGCATCCGGTTCTCAAAGGAGCCGCCGTATTCATCTGTTCTGCGGTTGGTGTAAGGGCTTAAAAACTCCTGGATCAAATAGCCATGCGCTCCGTGCAGCTCTACGCCATCCGCCCCGGCAAGCTGTACCCGCTTTGCGGCGGCACCGAATTCGCGTACAAGCTCTTTGATCTCCGCTGTTTTCAGCGCGCGTGTTTTTTGCTTTTGCAACCGGCAGGGCACAGGGGAGGGGGCTGCAACCGGAGGCAGCAGGCCTGTCTTTTCCACCATATCTGCATACTGCGCAACTTTAAAGAAAATATCCCAATAGCCATGCCAATGGCGGCCTATCGCTTCGCTCATACGCCACGTTCCCACCAAAAGGGAAAGGTTCTGCCGGCCAGGGTGGTGCAGCTGGCAAAAAATTTTAGCGCCGTGGCGATGGATTCGTTTCACCATTTTGGCAAAGGGCTCAATGTGGCGGTCTTTGCTCATTGCAAGCTGGCGGGGGGCAAGCGGTCCATGCTTTTCATCCACACGTGTGGCCTCTGTGATGATGAGGCCGACGCCGCCTTTGGCGCGCTCTTCATAATACTGCATCATCTGTTCGCCAGGCGTGCCGTCAAGCCCACCGGTACCCAGAACCATGGGGGACATAACAACCCGATTTTTTAGCTGGACGCTTCCAATCTGGCCTTCTGAAAACAATTTTTCATATTGCTGCATCTGTATTCTTCCCTTCTCTACTATCATAAACGGCGGATACCGTTGATTAATCGTGCTCGGGATCTAAAAGCCTGGAAATATCTGTCAAATCATTTTGGTCAAAAAATTCGATTTCGATTGTGCCGCGGTTCTCTTTTTTATTCAGGTTTACCTTGATCCGACGACCGAGCGAGTTGGTTAAGGCAAGCTCTACTTCGTCATAAAAGGTGTCCCGGCGGAGAGGATGGCTCTCCAACTGCTTTTTTTCTTTGGCGGCAGCCTTTGCAAGCCGTTCCACCTCACGGACGGAAATCTCCTTTTTCAAGATCTGATCGGCAATTTCCATCATTTTTTCTTCATCACCCAGGGAGAGGAGTGCGCGCGCATGGCCTGCCGAAATTTTACCATCTCTAGTTAATTCCAAAATTGGGTCGGGGAGGGAGAGCAGCCGCAATGCATTTGCGATCGCAGGGCGGGAACGCCCCACACGGGCAGCCGCTGTTTCCTGCGTCAGGCCATAGGTATCAATGAGCTGCTGTAAGCCCTCTGCTTCTTCGATCGGATTCAGATCTTCTCTTTGCAGGTTTTCGATCAATGCGAGCTCCATCATTTCGCTGTCGCTCATCTCACGGATTACAACGGGCACCTCTGATAACCCGGCCCGGCGGGCGGCGCGCCAACGGCGTTCTCCCGCTACAAGCTGATAACTGCCATCCGGCATGGGGCGAACCAGAAGCGGCTGAATCACGCCGTGCTGTGCAATACTGTCCGCAAGCTCAGAAAGCGCCTTTTCATCAAAGGTTTTTCTGGGCTGATCTTTATTGGGCTCAATCTCATTGAGGCTGAGCTTTACAGCGCTGGCGGAGCTATTTTCCTCCACAGAGTTATCTGCAAAAAGTGCATCCAGCCCGCGCCCGAGGCCTCCTTTTTTTGCTGCCATAAGTGACATCATCCCTTTCCGTTCAAACGTAAAAATTCATTTGCAAATTCTTCATATGCGGAGCTTCCACGCGAGGAACGGTCATAATACATGACCGGTTGGCCAAAACTCGGCGCTTCTGAAAGGCGAACGTTGCGCGGAATCACGCTGGAATATACCTTCTGCGGGAAAAAGCGCTTCACTTCATCCACGACCTGTTGTGTCAGGTTCAGCCTGCCATCGTACATCGTTAGCAATACGCCCTCAATCTCCAAATGCGGGTTGTAGAGGCGCTTGACCTGGCGAACGGTGGACATCAGCTGGGAAAGGCCCTCTAATGCATAATACTCGCATTGGATCGGAACCATAATAGAGTCCGAAGCGCATAATGCATTGAGCGTAATGAGCCCCAGAGAAGGGGGACAGTCCAAAAAAATAAAATCATAGAGCGGCACAAGCTCCGCAAGCGCTGTGCGAAGCCGGGATTCCCGGCGCTCTGATTCAACGAGCTCCAGTTCTGCCCCAGCGAGGCTCATGTTGGCCGGGAGAATATCAACATTGGCATATTGGCTGGAGACGACGGTTTCCAATGCACTGATGCCGTTGATTAAAATATCATAGGTTGATTTTTCAATGGAACGCTTATTCAGCCCCATTCCGCTGGTGGAGTTGCCCTGTGGATCAATATCCACGAGAAGTGTTTTTAAGCCGTGCTCCCCGATCGCAGCGCAAAGATTGACGGCGGTGGTCGTCTTCCCTACGCCGCCCTTTTGATTGACGATTGCAATTGTTTTACCCATTTTGTTGCTCAAGCCCTTCTTTGAAATGTCTATTCTCTTGTTATAATACGAATTCTTTCAAATTATAGCACAAAGCAGGGGAGAAAGGAAGGCTTCCGTTTGCTTTCCCTAAAAATTCGTTTCACGTGAAACAATAGCTCATACAAGCCGTTTAAAACCGTGCATTACAGGATCTTGTATAAGGATTTGAAAAAGACCTACTATAAATTGTATTGAAGAGGTAAAAAAGAAAAAAGTTTCACGTGAAACAATAAAGGAAAAGCATAGAGAAAAATAATCAGTCGAGAAAAAGCTTCATAATGGGGGAAAATTTTAAAACGTATGATATGAATAACAGAAATGAAATCCTCGTCGTTTAAAAAACAATAACGGGGCAGGCGAACAGCCTGCCCCGTTATTGCGGATGTGGGGTGTGAAAGAGAAAAGATATGGTCTTTGTTTTGCGCTGCTTTCAGCGCGGGGAAATTTGGGGGGGATTTATTCCAAAACGCTGACGCGTTATTGGCAGGAGCATCATGCACTGTCGGAGCAGGAGCGGATGACCGTTTCGCCGTTTTTGGGAATACGGACAATATATTCAATATACTCATCCGTTTCTTTCCGGGAGGAGTCGGCAGAAATTCCGGCTCGTTTCATGGTATCGACTGCATGGTTCAAGGTGTTTACAAAAAGCCGAACATCCTTGAAGAGCTTAATGGGCGCTTTTTTCTGTTTTTTTTGTAGCTCAGGCGTATCAGATTTTTGCAAGAGCTGCTCGATTAGCTTTTCGCTTTGTGAAACATTTAGATTTTCCGCTGCAATTCGATCGAGTGCCTCTTTCATTTGCTCTGTGGTGTCCAGACGGAGCAGAGCACGCGCATGGCGCTCTGTGAGCTGTTCCTGCTCCAAGGTGCTCCGGATTTCTTCCGGAAGCCGCAGGAGGCGAAGCTTATTGGAGAGGGTGGATTGCGCCATGCCGAGCTTTCGTGCGGTTTCCTCTTGGCTCAGACCATAAACATTCATCAATTTTTGCATGGCATCGGCCTCTTCAAAAAAGCTGAGATCCTGACGCTGCAAATTTTCCAGCAGGGAGAAGATCGCCGTTTTGCGATCGTCCGCATTGATGAGGATGGAAGGAATTTGTGTTAATCCAGCTAATCGGGCTGCGCGAAGCCGCCGCTCTCCGGCAATTAACTCATAGCCTCCAGGCACCGCCCGCACTGTAACCGGCTGCAAAATACCATTGGCACGAATACTTTGCGCAAGGTTTGCAAGCTCCTGGCGGTCAAAATGGCGGCGCGGCTGCGTGGGGTTCGGCATAATTTCCTGTTCTGGAATCATGAGGATCGAGCCGCCGGATTTCGGTTTTGGAGGGGACTTTTTTAACAAGGGCATATAAAAACCTCCTTCCTGATTGGGCTTGTCCGTGTTTACAAGACAAGCTTATCAGGCAGGAGGAAAAAAGTCCAGTTTTTTTGATCGCGTAAAAACAGCTTGAAAGCCGCTTTTTCTCCCTTATCCCAGCGGCTTTTTGGCAATTTGAGCGGAAGGGCGCGGATATTTTGGCGAAGTATGCGATATTTTTTGAATGATTGGTAGGCTGCGGCTGCCCGCTGAATCGATTTCATAACGCTCCAACCGCTCCAACTTACCACCCAAAAGAGTAATCGCGGATTTTGCCTGTGAAAGCTCCCTATCGATATCCCCCGATTTAAGCGGAGTAAAAAAACCACCCAGCTTGGCAATATTCACTTAGATCGCGCAGGTTGGAAACAGCTCTCGCGGTAACCAAATCAAATTGCTCCCGGTGGAGAGGATCTTGCCCCGCTTCTTCCGCGCGCTGATGCAGTGTTTCCGCCCGCAAATCCAACGAGGAGAGCACCTGCTCCAAAAAAAGCAGCTTTTTTTTCGTGCTGTCCAGGAGCGTCAGCTGCAGGTCAGGGCGAGCAATCAAGAGCGCAAGGCCTGGAAATCCGGCTCCCGTGCCCACATCGATCACTTTCGCGTCTTGAGCCGGCGAAAAAAAGGAGAGCAGGGCAAGGCTGTCGATGAAATGCTTGGCCACAATTTCATCCGGGGCCTTGATCGCCGTAAGGTTTATTTTTTGATTCCATTCGAGGAGTAGGGCGGCATAGGCGTCAAAACGGGATAATGCGGTTGCATCCAACTCTACTTCCCACTTTGCAGCGCCGCGGCGCAAATTTTCTGCATCAATCATAACGAAATCCGCCTTCCTGTTGCATCGTAGCATCGGTTTGGTTTGCATCCTTATGTTTTTGCCTGGATGTGAGATAGATCAAAAGGACGGAGATATCTGCCGGGCTCACACCGGAGATGCGCGAGGCCTGCCCAACATTTTCCGGGCGGATTTTTTGCAGCTTCTCCTGCGCTTCCTTCCGCAGGCCGGTGATGGAAAGGTAGTCGATCCCCTCTGGGAGCTTTTTTCCCTCTAAACGGCGCATTTCATCAATCTGCGTTTTTTTGTCAATATCTTTCTGCAGCTCAACGTTCGCACTTTTCAGCTCGGAAATCGCCTGCTCAAGCTGTTCGGACATGACATTGAAGTTGTTTCCAAGCTCGCCGATCTCGTCTTTTCCGCCGCTCACGTAGCGGGCAT
>OHTN01000163.1_pt1 | contig 54285 bp, 39 predicted proteins | sample 1578971 | NCBI WGS metagenome assembly OHTN01 (sample SAMEA3879509, study PRJEB24766) | human gut metagenome | biome: human-associated habitat; feature: feces | place: USA | collected 1985/1987 | reverse complement strand
CCACAACGGTTGATGTGCCTATACACAAAAGCCCCCGAAACCCAGACCATATCGGCTCTGAATTCCGGGGGCAAATGTACGGCGATTCTGCGACACTGCTATGGTACGATGAAGTACGGTCGTACCACATCGTACCAAAAATTATCTCAAAATATCCATGATTTCTTCATCAAAATCATATTTATAAGCATGATCCTTAGCTTTATTGAATCCGCCTCTCAAACTTTCAGCATCCATATCCCAGAAAACGCCGAACACTTTCCAGGTGTGCTGGATGTTCAGTTCCGTTGCCAGTATATCGGCAAGTTCCCCTCTTTTCCACCACGGCATTTTGTTGACGGGCTTGAAATCATCATTCAGGATTTGAGCGTTTCTAAGTAGTCGGAATATCTTGGTTGCTCTGTCATTGCAAAGTTCAACAGGAACAACCCTGCCTTCCAATAGAAAACAAGACGGTGTATGTTCTTCATCTTTTCCTGGTTTAGATTGGTCATTCACCACTTTCAAGTCGACCGTAGGAGCTCTGTCTCTCGCTCCTGCAGAACCCGTTCCTGGCTCTTCCTCTTCACTCTCTTCATTCTCCTTTTGCTGATCATCATCTTTACCTACAATCATTCTGGATTGATCACGGAAGACGATTTTATCTATTCTAATTCTCATCTTCCATATTCATTAACTGTTTGAAACTAGCAGAATCAATAACCACTTTGCTGTTGCCACTGAATTCTACGTTAATAACTACCTCGATGTTAACCGGTCCAGTCTGCACTAGCCAGATTGGCAATCCGTAAAATATTTTAGTCATATATCTTCACCTTTTAAGATAGACTAAATTTACTTCCTCTATTTTAAAGAAGAGGTGGCCCCTGGAAGTTTTCCAGGGTGAATCCTTACTTCGGAGACATTGAGCTGCAGAGCAGTATGAGGAATGTCTCCCCCGATTTCATGTTGAATTTTTCATTTTTACACTGGTTAAGTTGTTGTTATTTATAAGAACTTATTACTCTCTACTGGTGTCAGACGACATAATCTCTTCTGCCCAGTTATATTTATTTTATTCCTTGCGTTACGAATTTACGCAAATCAATTTTCTTCTTATTCAGGTCTTTAACCACTTCTGCCCCTGCCCCAAAGATTTCTTCATATTGTCTTTTCAGATTTTTTATGAGTGCAAGTCTTTCGTCTCTATCTGTGATATGTTTTTTAGATTTGTAGTTGTCGACAGCCTCATATTCAAAATGAAGATAATGACCTATAATGTAGCAAAATTTTGCAATGGTATCAAACTTTATTTTAGAATCGAAATTTAGGAACTTTCGAATCGTATCATAAGAGACATGAAACTCCTTCACGATTGATTTTCGAGGAGAAATATCCTCACCAATCATGATACTGAGAAGAGATCCAATCCTCTCTATATATGATAATCTCACCAATCTAACAGCCGGAGATTCTGAATTTTCTATTTCTTTTGCTTCTTCAACCATTGCTAATTTCATTTTGTTCGTGTAAAATTAACAATAATCGTTGGAACCCGCAAGCGTTTTACGTCCCCTTAGGACGTAAAAAGAGTACTACTTTTTTAATGATTCTCAGAAAAGTATACAAAAAAAGGGAAAAAGTGAGCAATTTACGTTACTCGCCTTCTTCCCCTTACTTTTACAAATTTACGGTAGGTGCATCGCTCTGCACAATCCTTATTTCGTCACTGCATCATACAATGCCTGATAGTCTGTGACAACATCATAAATGTAACCATTCTCGCTGATGGCAGCAAAATGCTTGCGGGCACACGCTATCTTGCTTCCCTCGATACCGCGTAGATGTGAACCCTGGAGATCATTACCCTTGGTTTCTGCCACAAAATACACATGCTTCACGCTGCCTTCACGGAATGCCACAGCCCAGTCGGGATTGTATTTGCCCATAGGCGTGTTGATGTAGAAACCACGAGGCAGTTTGGTATAAACCACCACGTCATCTTGACGCTCCAGAGACTCAGCAAAGTTCTTTTCTACACCCATGCTGTCGAGCACTACCAGGTCGTAAAGCGATTTCTTCGATTCAATGGCATTGATGCCCAACTTGCCTCGCAGAGCATCCACCGTAAAGATGTCGGTAGAGAACTCATCATTCAGCTTCTCGTATGTAATACTCTGGATAACAGCAAGAGCCTTGCAGTCGTTGATAATCAGACCGGTCTTGATGATAAATTCCTCAGGATTCATCTTGAACATGCTGAATGTTTCCGGCTTGATACCCTTCAGAATTTCCACGATGGTCTTTCTTGTCAACCCCGTAGCAGTTACCAGCTGACCTATCAGGTCGTATGTCACTTCCTTGCCCACTGCTTCCGTTACATGGATGGTCCGGACATCGCCCTGATTCATGGCCACGCCCGCTTCAAGCGACTCCTTGTCTCTGATTTCATCCATCGAACCGCCTTCTACCACTATGCGGATTTCCGTAACCCTCAACTTTTCATCAAGTTCCTCGATGGCTTTCTTCACAAGACCAGAAGTTTCAAAGCTTACCTGATAGTAGGTGCGGCGGTTGATGCGCTTCCAGAGATTCTGGAACTCCTTCTTGGCAAAATTGTCCTTCTGCAACTTGGCAAGCTTAGGCTTTCTTCCATTCTCCGGTCTTACAGCCGCAGGATCAAAGACGGTATCGAGGGCTGCTATAATGCCCTCCCTCCAATCGTTAGCCTTCTCAAAATCAAGCCTGTCATTGCGCTTATCCTCAAAATACTGAGCAGTCAAAGCACCGTTATCATCCACATAATCTTTACGGATGAGGGCATTATAGATAACTCTTGCCTGATTGATATCAAACTTGCCATTGGTTCCATCTGCCATCGTATATGACCTGCCCTCGAAAAGATGGGCGGTGATAACGATTGGTCGGTCGGCACAGGCTTCTGCCATTTCCGTCTGCAGTTTCTTGGCGAAATCATCATAGCTCTCGCTGGCTATCACGGTGAGGATATTGGTATCAAACACATGGTCGCCCAATACATCCGCATCCTGGCGTTCACCCTTCTGATTCACGCAAAGGCGCATTCCTCGACCCACTTCCTGGCGTTTCTTGGTCTCATTGTCCGAGTTCTTCAAGGTGCAGATCTGGAACACGTTAGGGTTGTCCCAACCTTCCTTCAAGGCGGAGTGCGAGAAGATGAAGCGCACTGGCTCGCTGAGCGAAAGCAGACGCTCCTTATCCTTCATGATCAGGTCGAAGGCACGCTCTTCGTTCTCGCCCTGCCTTTCCTTCGATTCCACCGCCTTGCCCTTCTTATCCATGGAGAAGTAGCCCTGATGCACCTTGGATACCGCATTGCGAGGGTCTGAAAGATAGCGCAGATAGGCTTCATCCGTAAACGATGGCAGCATTTCTGAAAGCACTCGGTTATATTCTTCCTCAAACATCTTGGCAAATTTACCCTTGCTATCCTCGCCTTCATAGAGGCGGTAGCTATCCACATGGTCGATGAAGAACAGACTGAGCACCTTGATATGCTGACTGAACAGCTGGCGCTCACGCTCCAGATGGGTGCGGATGGTTTCACGAATCTGAATACGACGGATATAGTCTTCGTTCACACTGCCCACGGCATCGCCTTCATGGAGAGTCAAGCCGTTGAGGAAGCGGACGATTCCCTGCCTGCCATCTATGCGTTCTACGATGAAGTTGTTGTCATACTCGGCAAGTCCCCCACTCTGTTCCTTCAGGTTGAAGCGCTCATCCACGAGTTTGCTTACCTGTTTCGTTCCGGTCTGCGTCTTGATGTCGAAGCTGATGCGAGCCTGCGGATTGCCCTTGCCTATGACGATTTCCTCCAGATAGACGTAGCCGTTGGTGGCGGTACTTCCTATCTGTCTGATACCCTTCACCTCAATCTTCTTCACCAGTTTCTGGTTATAGGCATCGATGGCATCCAGCTTATACACCATATTATATATATCACCCTTGCGGTGGGTGGCGCTATACAGAAGGGTAAAGAGCGGCTTGAACATGGCTATACCCTTACGGGTCTTGTTCTTCTTGTCCACACCCAGCACCGACTGAGGTTCATCGATAATCATGATAGGATGGGTCTGTGCCAACACGTCGATAGGACGGCGGGAGCCGAACTCATCACGTCGTTCGAAGATGATGCGGGCTGCCTTATCAGGACGTGCGCCCTTACTCTTCTCCTCATTCATAGATGCGTTGAATGCCTGGGTATTGATAATCATCACGTGCATGCCTGCATCGCTGGCAAAGGCATCTATCTTACTGAGCTGCTTGGAGTTATACATAAAGTATTGCATGCGCTTGCCGTATTCCTGGGCAAAATGCTCCTGCATGCTCTCAAAACTCTTCAATACGCCTTCTCGGATGGCGATGCTTGGCACTACCACCACAAACTTGGTCCAGCCATAGCGGGCATTCAGCTCATACATGGTCTTGATGTAGGTATAGGTTTTACCCGTACCCGTCTCCATTTCGATGGTGAGGGCGGTACCTACGCCTTGCAGCTGCTGCAGCTGTTCTACAGGTTTCAGCCCCTGTTCTGTCTGTATGGCTCTTACATTCTCGCAGACGGCTTCCGGTGCGAGGATAACGTTCTTGTTGCCAAAGCCCTTTACCACAAAGAGGTCTTGATGAACTCCCTGGTCCACGATATGGTCACTCTGTCCGTCGCTTTTGGGCTGACCTGTAAAGGCATTAGCCACTGCCAGCGCCGCTTCGGTTTGGAAGCGTTGATGTTTATATCTGAGTTTCATAGGCTTAAATCACTCTAATATTCTTCACTACTTCCTGGTCGCTCCAATCCAGCTTCTGCTTGAAAGTTTCGTAGATATTTATCTTGTCGGCATCCTGGGCAAAGCAGCTGTCACGGAAAATGACACGCAAAGGCATCTTTTCTGCCATGGCCTTGACTACATCTTCTGATACGTTCTCGGCAAAGCAAGCCACGAGGTCGCCGTCGTTCACGGTATAGATGGTTTTGCCATCCACCACCTCCTGGGTCATAGGCAGAGAGAGCTGAACGCCCCAGTCGAGCATGCATCCAAAGAGCAGGTCGAGGTCGTTTCGGTCGGTCTTGATGTTGTTCAGAAACAGATCGAGCTGGTCTTGCTTGAATTCCTTTGGAGAACGATTTACATCCTCGTAATTGCCTTCGTCGAGACGGAAGACACGGAAACCGGTATCGAGGTCGGCAGTGGTAAGAGGAGATTCCTCCTTGATTTTCTTGCCGGCACGGCGGATACGTTCCTTGGCAACTTCAGGGATGGTCTTATAGCCAGCCTTTCTTGCCTCGCTATCCTCCGGAGTTTCTTCGGGAATCTGAACCATAATGAATTTACGGTTACCTCCATCTTCGGCGTTGAGCTTCATTGCGGCATGAGCAGTAGAACTACTTCCGCTGAAAAAATCCAAGATTATACTATCTTTAACAGATGCTAGTTTTAGTAGATGAAGGGCCAGTTCTGTTGGCTTTGGAGTATCAAACACAGCAACACCATCAAATAATTTTTTAAGATCATTTTTTGCTTTTTCATTTGTTGAAACTTCATTAGCAAACAAGATAGTTTCAGGAGTTAATCCTCTTTCCTTTGCATTCAAATAAGTTTTAATTCGTGGAACTCCATTACCATCTTTTCCAAACCATATACGATTTTCGGCTATAGCCTTTTGCATTTCTTGTTCTGTATATACCCAACACCTACCACTAGGTAACTGGTGCTGCCTCCCATTAGGAGCAATTAGAGTATAAAATTGATTTTTAGTTCCATGACCACCTTGTGCATGAGCAGGATCAGATTTCCATAGTCCACGAGGATCATTGTCTGGATTTCCATAATTTGCCAATGCTTTATCATTCATAGGAAGCAATGCTAATCGTCTTCCTTCTTGACTAGATTTTGAATAACATAATATATGGTCATGACGTTGCGATACCTCTTTTCTATTTTCTCTATTAACTCTTTTCTCCCAAATAAAATTTGCAATAAATCCCTCACATCCAAATACTTCATCACAAATTTTTCGCAAATTTCCAACCTCAATATCATTAATCGAGATAAAAATCACACCATCCTCAGTCAGCAGCGTTCTCGCCACCATCAATCTCGAATACATCATAGAGCACCAATCCGAATGAAAACGTCCATTCGAATCCATGTTCTTGATATATTTATTACCTAATTCATCTACTGAACCCGAAGCCTCAGCATACTCATCAGCAGACATTGCAAAGTCGTCATGATAAACAAAGTCATTACCTGTATTGTAAGGTGGATCAATATAAATCATCTTCACCTTACCCAGATAAGACTTCTGGAGAAGTTTAAGCACTTCGAGGTTATCACCCTCAATATAAAGGTTTTGGGTGTTGTCCCAATCCACACTATCCTCCTTTACGGGACGCAGCGTCTTCTTAATAGGCTTCAAAACTTCGGCACGAGCTGCCTGCTTGCCAACCCAGTTGAACTCGTATGCCTCAGGAGCATCTTCCACTGCGTTGTCACCAAGGAGCTGGCGAAGTACGTCAAAATTAACTACACGTTTTTGCCCCCCCCATATCTGGGTCGGCTACCTCCGTAAAGCACGAAGGCGCAATCTGATAAAGCGCATCCAGATTCAGCTGCGCTCCATCAGCCGACTGCAATTTCATTCTATTGGGTCTGTCCATATTATCTATATTTTATAAATTATTCTTCATTTCTTTTTCCCACTCAGCAACCTTCTTCTTCAGCGCCCGAGCCTCGTTGTTCAGCTCCAGCTGGCGGTTAAACTGCTTTTCAGTCCGAACCCGCTTCTGCAAGGCTGCAATCTCTTTCCTGCCCTTCTGTATCAAAGAATCCAGCTCCACCATGCGCTTGGTTTCCTCGCTACGGCTCGTGCCATAGCCGGAAATCACGCCTGCCATATTTTCATAGATGGCATCCATCGTAAGCCCCTGGATAGGCAAAGATAAATCTGCCTCACGGAGCCATTCCGAAGCGAAAGACTTCACTATCCTGAAGATTCCTGCCGAGGCATCCAGCCATTCCTTATAGTTGAGCAGCAGCTTATACTGCCCCTCATATTCCAGAACAAACACCACGTGGCGAGGCATGTTCCTATCGATGAAGAGGAAGACATCATCCGGACAATCCTGTGACTTCAGCTGCGTAGAAAAGACCACAATCTCGTGAACCTCCTTGCCATCTGCCACATTGAGGGTGGAAGGAGCCAGCTTATAGAGCCACTTGATGGCCACCACATCATCTACGAAGTGCTGCTTCATCTTCGCATTCACTTCCAGATGCCGGTAGAAAGCGTTCTTGGGAACGGGCTTGCCTACAAACGTGGTTGGAGGATAATGTAAATCTATCATACTATCTGATAATTAAGAATGTTATTAACTCAAAGTCATCCAGCCCCTTGGCATCTCCCAGCAAGGCACTCGTCTCGCCCATGGAGAACAGGCTGTCGATATCTGACTCTTCCTTCACAGAAATGATGCTGTCAACCGCCTTCGCCAACATATCACTATAATGACTCATCTGTCGGCCGTCAGCCGTTTCCCGGTTGATGATGGCGCACAACTCCTTATCCGGCTGGCTCTTGCCTCGGCAAACGTGGCGCATCACATCGAGCAGTTTCTTAGGCTGCAGGTGGTCGCAGATGACGGAGCCATCTTCACCCAGATACACCATATAGAACGGATGCAGCAGGTTCTTCCTGTCGATATTGATATTCCTGTTCCTATTCTTCAGGATGAAGATAACGCCCGGCTTGGCATTCTCCGAACTGGCCACCACCGCATTCATTCCAAACGGCGAGTGCTCTACATTCGGATTTTCCTTAACGTATGCCAGCAGGTCGAGGCGGAATTCATTCAAGCCCAAATCCATGATGTTGATGCCAGTATCCATATCCTCTATGTCTATCACCTCTTCCTGAAGCTTCCTGAGCTGGTTCTTGCGGTATTCCAGGTCGCCCTTCTCGTTCTGCGACAACAGATTGTCATCGCCCGTACTGGTGAGGACGGTGGCCTTCATACGGCTCTCTACACGACCTTTCAGTTCGATATACTGGTCCAGTTCCATATCCGGCCAGTAGTTAACCAGCTGGATGACATCGTTTCTGCTGCCGATACGGTCCACACGGCCGAAGCGCTGGATGATACGCACTGGATTCCAATGGATATCATAGTTGATGAGAAAATCACAATCCTGCAGGTTCTGACCCTCGGAAATGCAGTCGGTGGCAATGAGCACATCAATCTCCTCGGTGGCATCCGGGAAGAGAGCAGCCCGGTCTTTCGATACGGGCGAGAAATAGGTCAGCACATTATTGAAACTCATCGGGAACTTCGGTATGGTACATTTGCCATCCGTAGAACCCGTGATAAGCGCCACATTCAACCCACAATCCGCCTTGATGCGTGCCGCCAGCTGGTCGTACAGATAGTTGGCGGTATCAGCAAAGGCTGTAAAGATAATCACCTTCTTGTTGCCCGGATTGATGGGATGCTCAAACTTGTGTTTCAAGTCTTCGATGAGCATCTGCAGCTTGGAGTCGTGCTCGGGAGAAATATCCTGGAGCATAATCTGAAGCAGGGCAAGATTCTCCTGGTCGCTGCGAAGATCACGTGACCAGCGAATCACATCAATATCCCGGAGGTTGATTTTGGAATTTCTGCCCACAAATGGGTCGTTATCGCTATCTGCGCTATCCAAATCATCCGTAAACTCGGTAACATCCACAGAACCGCTGCACCCATTGCTTTCAATGGTATTCAGCGTTTCGTCTATATATTCCTGGATGCGCTGCAAGGTAAGACGGAAGGAGTTGACGCTGCTCTCCAGACGTTTGAGCAGGTTGGTAGCCATCAGCTTGCGGAGACCTTTCTCTCGTCCGTCGATAGAGATACCCGAGCCTTCCATATTGATTTCATAATCCTCCTTCACGCTATCAAAGATATAGAGTGAAGGCGTATAAATGCTCAGATTCAGCCTGTTCAGCTGTTCAGCAATCTCGCTGAAAGAGATGCTATCGCTCAAATCCGTCAACTTTGGGCGGCGGGATATAGGAGCCAATCTGGTAGGGAACTTACCGATATCCTTCGTATCGTAGTATTTCACGATGTGGCTTCGGCTTCGGGCGATGGTAACCGCATCCAGCAATTCGAAGAAATCGAAGTTCAGTTCTTCAAGCAGGCGTTGCGTGGTGCGCTCTTTGGGCTGCAACTTGGTCCATCGGTTGTAAGCCAACTGTGCAGAGCGGAACACATCATCTATGCTGCGGTCGATGTCAAGAACCTCGTTGATTTGCTCAGCATGACCTTCGTATGCCAGTTGCAACTGGTTCTTCAGGTCGTTGAAGCGGTTGTTGACAGGAGTAGCACTCAGCATCAGGACTTTTGTCTTGATTCCTGCTCGGATTACCTTGTTCATCAGTCGCTGATAGCGGTTTTCCTTCTTCTTACCATCATCCAATATATCCAGGTTGTCAGCCTCATCATCCTCGTCATCCACATTACCGCCATTACGGAAATTGTGGCTTTCGTCTATGACTATCAGGTCGTAGTTACCCCAGTTGATTCGTTCTAGATCAATTCCGTTTGACATACCTCTATCTCGGCTTAAATCGCTGTGAAACAGGATATCATAGCGAAGGCGGTCGGCCGCAAGAGGGTTGTTTTTGTAATTAGTCTTGAAGGTGCTCCAGTTGTCATAGAGCTTCTTAGGGCATAATACGAGCACCGACTTGTTGCGGTTTTCGTAATACTTGATGACGCTCAGCGCCGTGAAGGTTTTACCCAGACCCACAGAATCGGCAAGGATACAACCATTGTATTTTTCGAGTTTATTGATGATAGCCAGGGCAGCATCTTTTTGGAAATTATAAAGCTTTTTCCAAATCACACTCTCCCGGAAGCCGGTCTTCTCGTTAGGAAGAACATCCTCGTTGATATCATCGAGAAACTCGCTGAAGATATTATATAGCGTAATGAAGTAGATAAACTCGGGTGAATTTTCCTGATAAACGGTTTCTATGTATTCCAGCACCTTGGCAGTTACATCTTCAAACTTATCGCCATTCTTCCACTGTTCATTGAATACGTTCAGATACTGCTCGGCGAAAGGTGAGGGCACAACCTGAACCATGGAATACAAGCTGTTTCCTCGCTCGCATCCCAACTCTGTGGTGGTAAACTCATTAAAAGGTGCATAGGCATAAGGGGCAGTGCCGTTTACGTAAATAAAGCCGCCCATCGACTCCTGTGACACATTTGATTTAAACTTCACCTTGCGTCTTATCCAGTTGGCGCACTCCTTGGCGATGGCTTTCTGCTCCAGTTTGTTACGGAGTTTGATTTCGAAGTCAGAGCCATAAAGATTGCGCTCACGGTTGAGTTTTGGAATGAAGAACTCACGCTTCTCCTTCTTCACCTTATCCTTGATGAAGGTAGGCGAAGTGAAGATAAAACGCAACTCATCAACGTTCTCCAGTTCTTCCTTCAATGCTTCGAAAGCATAGATGGAAAAAGAGGCTGCAGCTATTGACACACGAGATCCTTCAGATAATTTGGCCTTCAAATCATCTACTACCCGTTCTGACACGTTGTTTATAACCTTAATCAATTCCATAAGTTTCACCTAATAATCAGATAGTTACGCTACAAAAAGTGCATTTCCAATACACTTACTCCTTCAAAAGTACAACAATATTTCGAAACATGCAAGAAAATCAGGGAAAAAGTTTTGGAAAAAGTTACTGGCAAGGGGGAAATGTTTATAAGTGCGCGAAAAATATAAGAAAGATGAAATGGTATCCGATTATTCGAATTCTTTTGTATCTTCGCGACATAGAATCAAAAGAAAAGAATTATGAAGAAAGTATCAAATGACATGAGATGGTTCGTTGACCGAAATTCCGTTATACAATGTTAAATAACATATTTAAAATGCATATTCTTAAACAAAAAGTTGCCATTTTGGAATGAAATTAGTATTTTTGCAGCAACAGTTCCTGCCACGCCTCTTCTTGAAAGCGTACCACGGCAGGACTTCGTGTTTTATATTATACTGAAGTAATATGCAGTACACAAAACAAGCAATGGATTTTTATTGTCAACTTGACATTTTGAAAGAACGCGGGCTGACAATCGAAGATGAAGAAGATGCTATAAAATTTCTTCATTCTGTAAGCTATTTTCGTTTTGCGAACTACCTACAACCGATGGAACTGAATACAGAATCACATAGATTTGCACAAAATAGCAGTTTCACTTTTGCTACTAATTTATATGTCTTCGACCGTGAACTTCGTTCTTTGATTTTTACGGCAATCCAAGACATAGAAATAGCATTCCGTACTCGAATCATCCATTATTTTTCAATGGAACATGGTCCGTTTTGGTTCATGGATGCCAGCAAATTTAAGAATCAAAGTATTTTCAATTCTTGCCTTGACAATATAGCAACCGAGGTAAATCGTTCAAAAGAAGATTTTATTTCAGAATACTACAACAGCTACACGGCTCCCTCATTTCCACCAGCTTGGAAAACTTTGGAGGTTGTTTCCTTTGGTACACTATCCAAATTGTTTTGCAACTTCAAAGACAACTCTGTCAAGAAGAAGGTGACAAAAGAGTTTCTACTTCCACAATATCTATATTTAGAGAATTGGATAAAATGTATTGCGGTGTTAAGAAATGCTTGCGCTCATCATGCTCGCATTTGGAACAGACGTTTTCCAACAATGCCTATAATGCCCAATTATTTACCTTCTCAATGGCTTATTACCGGCAATTTTCGTCCCAATAAATTGTATCCTCAACTGTGTTGCCTTGCATATTTGGAACAATCTATAGCTGCAAATGGAAGTTTTTCCAAACGCCTTTTGAAACTCATAGATAAAAGTGAGATTGTAAATACTCGTTCTATGGGATTTCCACAAGAGTGGAAAAACGAACCGTTGTGGATTATAAACGGATAGGATTGTCCGGTAACTTAATTAAGTGAAACGGAAGAGAAAGATAGATGAAACGATTCACAAAGAAGGGTACCCATCTGTTCTGCATCTCAACGATAAAATGCTTGCCATCGTCGGTTACACAATAGATATCAAAGATGCAGCCACGGAGATCATTCGTTTCTCCAGGCAGTTCCTTATCCTTTCAGCTGCTGTAACTGACTCTCCGACAATCCTGTTATTTCCATCACCGTGGCAGCATCCATACCATTCGCCAGCATCTTTCTGGCAATCTCAAGGCTTCGCTTGTTCATGCCCTTCTCCATGCCTTCAGCCAAGCCCTTTTTCATTCCTTCAGCCAGTCCCTTCTCCATGCCTTCAGCCAAGCCTTCTTCTTTACCTTCTCGCTTGGCGGTATCAATCGAATTCTTGATATCACGATATGCCATCTTGCTGGCTTCATACTCCCGCTGCTCCTGCGGAGTGAATTTTGCAATCTCGGCTTCTTCGAATAGACGGTCGAAGACCTTGTCGCATAACGCCTTAGGGCGCTGAGTAAGCTTGTAGAGGTTCTTCAGGGCATAGAGCCACTTGTCGTAGAGCGTTTCCAACTCATCAAGCGACTTGTTGAACTTGGCGATTTCCACATAGATAAATTCCAGCTTATCGTAGAAAATCTTGTGCGTGGCAGTATCGCACAACTGCACATGATGGCGGATTTCTTCCTTATTGAAGGCTTCCTCGTTCATGTTAAAGTTGAGCAGAGCAATTGTGTAAACATGGTTGAGCTTGAAGTCCCATTCACTACCCTTAGGAGCCTGCTCACGAACCGGAAAAGTGGAATAGAACAGGGCACGGTCCTTGAAGTATGTCTGGTATGCATTCTGCATTTCCACGATAAACTTCTCGCCGTTTTCTCCTTCGCAATATACGTCGAAGATGGCCTTGCGGTCGGTATAGATGTCGCCCACGTTCTCCGGATTCAGATACTTCACGTCCTTAACAACCTGTCTTCCATTGAACAAGCTGTTGAGGAAACAGATCAGCAAATCCTTGTTGGGAGCTGATCCAAAAATTCGCTTGAAACCGAAATCGGTCAGCAAACTGATATATCTTTCTTCTACCTGCTTCATAATCCGTAGATATTATTGTTTCGTTTATGTGAGCAAATTTACGACTTTATTTTGAAACACGCAAGGAATTCATAGAAAAGTTTTAGAAAAAGTTATCAGATAGTATTGGGGATAGCAAAATCTTTACTTTTTTACTTTTTTACCTTTAAAAATCCCATAAAACTCTTGCAGATATGAAAATAAAACCGTAACTTTGCGCTATAGAATTTAAAAACAGATGGTTATGAAGTACTTAGATCCTAAGGCAGACCTTACGTTCAAGAAGATATTCGGCAATCATCCCGCAAGACTGATCAGTCTTCTGAACGCTCTCCTGCCACTCAGCGACGAGGAGCAGATACGCAAAATCAAGTATCTGCCTACAGAACTTGTGCCTCAGCTCGAAGGGGGCAAGAACACCATAGTGGATGTACTCTGCACCGATGTCAGAGGCAGGAAGTTCTGCGTGGAAATGCAGATGGAATGGTCCGACGCTTTCCAGCAGCGAGTACTGTTCAATGCATCCAAGCTCTATGTGAGTCAGGCAAAAAAGGGAGGAAAATACAGCGAACTGCAACCAGTGTATTCTCTCAACCTGATAAATGATATCTTTGCGCATGATACTCCAGATTTCATCCACAACTACCGCATCGTGCACGATAAGGACAGCAATAAGATCATCGAAGGCTTGCATTTTACCTTCATTGAACTCCCTAAGTTCACTCCACATTCCATTGCCGATAAGCGCATGATGGTCTTGTGGCTCCGTTTCCTGACAGAAATAAATTCCAACACGAAGGATATTCCTGCCGACCTGCTCAATGACCCAGAGATTGGAAAAGCCGTAGAAGATCTTGAAGTTTCCGGTTTTACTGATGCCGAACTCAGAGCCTATGATAAATTCTGGGATTCGGTAAGTGTTGAAAGAACCCTTCTGGATGACAGATACCAGAAAGGAATGGAAGAAGGTATGGAAAAAGGCATGGAGAAAGGCATGGAGAAAGGTAGAGCTGAAGGCATAGAAGAAGGCATGAACCAGCGAAGCCTTGAAATTGCCAGGAAGATGCTGGCAAAGGGTATGGATGAAGCGTCTATCATGGATATGACGGGGCTGACGGCAGAGGAGATAAAGCTGCTGAAAGTGGAGATGTAGATTACGAATATCTCTTTCAGATGCTGGCTCCATCCAAGAGTTTCCGGTATTTAGCTACAGCATCCGAAATCTCGCTTATTTTGATAAATTCATCGGCTGAATGGGAGCGGGAGGACTCGCCCGGACCCAGTTTGAACGAAGGGAAGTGCATCAGAGCCTGGTCGCTGAGGGTAGGACTGCCGAATGGCTTCATGCCCATGGCTACACATTTCCTGATAAGAGGATGCGCCGGGTCGATGCGGGATGACTTCAGACGGAAACTGTGCGCCTTCACCTCGCTCTTCAGGTGCTGGCAGATAAACTTGTAAACCTCCTCGTTGTCATAGAACTCGTTGGTGCGGATATCCACAAGCATCGTACACTTATCCGGAATCACATTGTGCTGGGTTCCGGCATTCACTACGGTAAGCGTCATCTTGGTAGGTCCCAGGAACTCGCTTACCTTCTCAAACTTATAGTCACGAATCCATCGCATATCATCCAATGCCTCGTAGATAGCGTTTACTCCCTCATTGCGGGCAGCATGACCGCTCTTTCCGTGAGCAATCACATCCAGCACCATCAGTCCCTTTTCGGCAACAGCCGGGTTCATGCCGGTAGGTTCACCTACGATGGCAAGGTCGATATGCGGAAGCAAAGGCAGGGCACGGGTAATGCCATCCTTTCCCGAAACCTCTTCTTCGGCAGATGCCAGATAGATGAGATTATACTGCTGAGGCTTTGCGGTCAGCATTCTGAATATCTGGAGGAGCGAACAGAGTCCACCGCCGCAATCGTTGCTGCCCAAACCATAAAGTACACCCTCTTCAACATCCGGTGAAAACGGGTTGCGTGTCCATGAAGCCACAGGCTTCACGGTATCGATGTGAGCGTTGAGCAGCAGGGTAGGTCGGCTCTCATCGTAATGAGGGTCGATAATCCAGATGTTGTTCGCCTCACGATGAGGTTCGAAACCATATTTGCGGATGGTCTGCTCCATGATGTCGGCAGCATCCTTCTCGTTTCTGCTTACAGATGGGGTGGCGATAAGCTTTTTCAGCAAATCCACGGCATCGCTTACATATTCTTCTTGTGTCATCATAATCTCCCTATTCTTTGATTTTTTTGCAAAGATACGAAAAAAAGAGCAGATAAAGTGGAAAAAATATCTTTTTATTTTGTGTTCTTGACAAATTCTATTATCTTTGCATCAGAATATAAATATAAGCTTATGCAGATTAATAGTCATCTTTCGGTACTGGTACATGATCTCGCCAAGAAATGGGGAGAGAAAACTGCTTTAACTTTCAGAAAGTTTGGCAGCGACCAGTGGCAATCGGTTTCATTCAACCTCTTTTCCTTAAGAGTGAAACAAGTGAGCAATGCCCTCCTGAATCTTGGGGCTAAACCTCTTGACAAAATCGCTGTCTTCTCGCAGAACTGTGTGCATTATCTGTACACCGACTTCGGTGCGTATGGTATCAGGGTTACCTCTGTGCCTTTCTATGCCAACAGCAGCGAGCAGCAGATTCAATATATGATTAATGATGCGCAGATTCGCTTTCTCTTTGTTGGCGAACAGGAGCAGTATGACAAGGCTCACCGTATCTTTGCCCTCTGTCCATCTCTGGAACGTATCATCATCTTCGATTCCAGCGTGCGCATCAGTACACACGATCCTGCTGCTCTCTATTTCAAGGACTTTCTGAATCTGGGAGAGAATCTTCCTCGTCAGACGGAGGTAGAGGAACTCTACAAACAGGCAAGTATGGATGATTTGGCTAATATCCTCTATACCAGTGGAACAACCGGAGATAGCAAGGGCGTGATGCTTACCTATAGCCAGTATTATGCTGCTTTGAAGGCAAACAATGAGTGCATTCCTGTTACCGAAAAGGACCGTGTCATTGATTTCCTTCCATTCACCCATATCTTTGAGCGTGGATGGGCATATCTCTGCTTGAGCGAAGGTGCCGAACTCATCATCAATACTTATCCTCATGAAATTCAGGAGAGTATGAGAGAGATGCATCCTACCTGTATGTGTAGTGTGCCACGTTTCTGGGAGAAGGTGTATATCGCCGTAAAGGCAAAGATGGATGATGCAGGTCCTATCCAGAAGAAACTCTTCTACCATGCCTTGGCAGTAGGAAAGAAGCGGAATATAGAATATCTGGCAAACTGCAAGCGCCCTCCTCTGACATTGGAGTTGGAATATAAGATTATCAACAAGACCATTTTGAGCATGGTTCGCAAGCAGTTGGGCTTGGAAAAACCTAATATCTTCCCTACAGCGGGTGCTTATGTAAGTCCGGAAGTAGAGGCATTTGTACATGCCATCGGTATCAATATGGTGGTGGGTTATGGTTTGACCGAGAGTCTTGCCACCGTATCTTGCGATCATTCTGACAAGAAACGCAGTCTGGGTTCTGTGGGGCGCCCTATCTCTTGCATTCAGGTAAAGATAGGTGAGGATAATGAGGTGCTCCTCAAGGGTCCTACCATCACTCCGGGATATTATCATCGTGATACCACCAATGCGAAGGCATTCGACAAGGATGGATTCTTCCATACCGGTGATGCCGGCTACATGAAGGATGGCGAGCTTTATCTCACCGAGCGTATCAAGGACCTGTTCAAGACATCGAATGGTAAGTATATCGCTCCGCAGCAGGTAGAATCGTTGCTCCTGGTAGATAAGTTTATCGATCAGGTGGCTGTGATTGCCGACCAGCGCAAGTTCGTATCAGCCCTCGTCGTTCCAGAGTTCCGTCTCGTGGAGGACTGGGCACGTGAGCATCATATCGCCTTCACTTGCCGTGAAGATTTGTGTGCTAACGAGAAGGTGCAGAAGATGCTGATGGACCGTATCCAGATTCTCCAGCAGCATCTGGCTTATTATGAGCAGATTAAGCGCATTACCCTCCTGGCTCACCACTTCTCTATGGAGTCGGGTGAGTTGACCAATACCTTGAAGATTCGCCGCCCTATCATCAACAAGAACTACAAGGCGGAGATTGACAAGATGTATGAGGAGTAATCATAAAGTTTAAAGTTAAAAGTTAAGAGTTAATGATTACAGCTGACCAGTTGAAGGATGTGATGGACAGAGCTGACGCTCTGCATCACTATCTCAATATAGACCAGAAGAAAGTAGAATTCGAAGAGGAGCAGCTCCGCACCCAGGCTCCTGACTTTTGGGAAGACCCGAAGTATGCTCAGGAGCAGATGAAGAAGGTAAAAGGTATCCAGAAATGGCTCGACGGTTATAAGACTGTACGTCTTTATGCTGATGAACTGCAGCTTGCCTTCGATTTCTATAAAGACGAAATGGTGACTGAGGAAGAGGTGGATGCCGATTATGCCAAGGCGATAAAAGCCATAGAAGACCTGGAGTTGAAGAACATGCTTCGCCAGAAGGAAGACCCGATGGACTGCGTGCTCAAGATTAATTCCGGTGCCGGTGGTACAGAAAGCCAGGACTGGGCACAGATGCTGATGCGTATGTATATGCGCTGGGCTGAGGCTCATGGCTACAAGGTAACCATCACCGATATGCAGGAAGGCGATGAGGCTGGTATCAAGAGCGTGACCATGACCATCGAGGGCGGCGAGTACGCTTATGGCTATCTGAAGAGCGAGAACGGTGTGCACCGACTGGTGCGTGTTTCACCTTTCAATGCCCAGGGCAAGCGAATGACCAGTTTCGCCAGTGTCTTCGTAACTCCGCTGGTAGATGATACCATCGAGGTATATGTTGATCCAGCCAAGCTCTCCTGGGATACCTTCCGTTCGAGTGGTGCCGGTGGTCAGAATGTGAATAAGGTTGAATCCGGTGTCCGTCTGCGTTATTGGTATACCGACCCTGATACCGGCGAGGAAGAAGAAATCCTCATCGAGAACACCGAGACCCGTGACCAGCCAAAGAACCGTGCCAAAGCCCTGTTGCTCTTGAAGAGCCAACTCTACGACCGCGCCATGAAGAAGCGTCTGGAGGCTAAGGCTAAGATTGAGGCTGGTAAGAAGAAGATAGAGTGGGGAAGCCAGATTAGAAGTTATGTCTTCGACGACCGTCGTGTGAAAGACCACCGTACCAACTATCAGACATCGGATGTAGATGGCGTGATGGACGGCAAGATAGATGATTTCATCAAGGCATACCTGATGGAGTTCCCTACGAATGATGACGAACAACAATAATCATCTAAAAAACATACGACTATGAGTGGAAATAAAGACTTAAGAAGAGCCAAACATGAGGCTTATCAGAAGAAACAGGCTGCAAAAGGCGAGAAAGTAATCAAGTGGATATTTATAGGATTGATAGTCCTTGGTATGCTATTCGCTTTCTATGCAACAAGATTAGTATAAAACAATGAGTGGATTAGAAATAGAAAGAAAATTCCTCGTTAAGAAGGGCGACGCTTACAAAAGCGCCGCCTTTTCTTCTAGTCATATCCAGCAGGGATATATTCCTGCCGAGGGGGCTACGGTGCGGGTTCGCACACGGGATGAGAAGGCTTACCTTACTATTAAGGGCAAGTCGGTAAATGGCGGCATGACCCGCTATGAGTTTGAAAAGGAGATAACGATGGACGAGGCGCAGCATCTTCTGCAGCTTTGTCAGGGTGGCGTCATCGATAAGCGTCGCTATCTTGTGAAAAGTGGCAGTCATACCTTCGAGGTAGATGAGTTCTATGGCGATAACGAAGGTCTGGTCATGGCAGAGGTGGAGTTGGCTAGCGAGACCGAAGCCTATGAGAAACCTGATTTCATCGGCATGGAGGTAACAGGTGACAAGCGATTCTACAATTCGCATCTCTTGGGCAATCCTTTCTCGAAGTGGCGTGATACCTTGCCGGCTGAATATTGTTAGAAAATGTATCGAAAAGGTCATTTCTTCGTCCTAAAACGGATTAAATTGCATAAATATTACTAAAATTGTGTTTTTACTTTCAAATAATTCATATATTTCAGAATTATTTTATAATTTTGCACGAAGAAAAATTAAAAAATAAGAAATTAGTAATAGAAAGATAGAAATGACTGATTCAAATAGAGGAAGTTTTGGTAGCAAGATTGGATTGATTCTTGCTACAGCAGGTGGCGCCGTAGGTTTGGGTAACGTATGGCGCTTCCCTTATATGGCTGGTCAGGAAGGTGGCGCAGCCTTTATTCTGGTATACATCGGAAGTGTGCTCCTGTTGGGCATTCCATGTATGATTTCTGAGTTTATCATCGGCCGTCATGGTGCCTCTAATACCGCACGTGCCTATACCAAACTCTCTAATGGTACTGCTTGGAAGTGGGTAGGCTATCTTGAAGTGCTTACCGGTTTCCTGATTACGGGCTATTATGCGGTGGTTTCGGGCTGGTGTCTGCAGTATGTCTATGCCAGCATCATGGGCGAACTGCATGGTGACCCAACCTTTGTGGCGAATTACTTCAAGGAGTTTTCTTCTGATCCTGTGCGTCCGGTTATGTGGACGGTAGCGATATTCCTGATTTGTCATTTCGTGATTATTCATGGTGTGCGCGGCGGTATAGAGAGGGCTTCTAAGGTGATGATGCCTCTCCTGTTCATCCTGCTTTTGATCATTGTGGTAGCAGCTTGTCTGTTGCCGGATGCAGGTAAGGGCGTGGAGTTCCTGTTGAAGCCTGATTTCGGAAAGGTAGACAGAAACGTGTTCCTGAATGCCTTGGGTCAGTCGTTCTATTCTATGAGTATCGGTATGGGCTGTATCTGTACCTATGCCTCTTACTTCAGCCGTCAGACCAATCTCTTTAAGAGTGCTTTGCAGATTTCCATCATCGATTTGCTGGTAGCAGTACTGGCTGGTCTGATGATATTCCCTGCAGCCTTCTCTGTAGGAGTATCACCGGATAGTGGTCCTTCGCTCATCTTTATCACTTTGCCGAATGTCTTTAATCAGGCGTTTGCATCGTTACCTGTACTGGGTTGGATTATCTCGCTGCTCTTCTACGTGTTGCTGTCGGTAGCAGCCTTGACCTCGCTGATGTCACTTCATGAGGTGAATACCTCTTTCTTCTACGAGGAGTTGAAGATAGACCGCAAGAAGGGTGCTACCATCGTTACGGTTTCCTGTGCCATCATCGGAGCCTTCTGTTCGCTCTCTTTGGGTGCAACAGATAAGCTTTCGTTCTTCGGAAAGGCGCTGTTCGATTGGTTCGACTTCGTTACGGGTCAGATATTCCTTCCTCTGGCAGGATTCCTTACCTGCCTGTTCCTGGGTTGGTATGTACCTAAGCAGATCGTACAGGATGAGTTTACTAACTGGGGAACCTTGAAGGGCCGTCTCTTCGGTATTTATCTTTTCCTGATTAAGTTCGTTTGTCCTGTCCTCATCTTCCTGGTATTCCTGAACCAGTTTGGTGTCTTCGGATAAAGTATTTGTAATCGGATAGATAATATAATCAGATATAACTATATATAATAAGGTGTAGCATCTCCCGTTTCGTCGGAAAAAGCAAACACTACACATTAAAGATTTAGATAATGGAAACAAGAGGAAATTTTGGTAGTAAGTTGGGCGTTATTCTTGCCACAGCCGGCTCGGCAGTCGGTTTGGGTAATGTGTGGCGTTTCCCTTATATGGCAGGTCAGAATGGTGGTGCCGCCTTCATTCTCATCTATTTGGTATGTATCATCCTACTCGGATTGCCTGGCATGATGAGCGAATTCATCATCGGCCGTCATTCTGCATCCAATGCAGCCCGTGCTTATACCAATCTGGGTAAGCATAAGGCTTGGGGTGCTTTGGGCTTGATGGGTATCATCACCTCTATGATTATCCTGGGTTTCTATGCCGTAGTGGCTGGCTGGTGCCTGCAGTATCTCTATGCCAGTATCATGGGCGGTGTTCATGGCGATGCAGAGTATGTGAAGACCTATTTCCAGACCTTTTCAGCCGATCCTATCCGTCCTACCTTATGGGCAGTAGGTTTTATCCTGCTTACCCACATGGTGGTAGTACGCGGTGTGCGCAATGGTATAGAGAAAGCATCCAAGATACTGATGCCTATGCTCTTCTTCCTGTTGATTGTGATAGTGATAGCTTCCTGCTCTCTGCCGGGAGCGATGAAGGGAGTGGAGTTCCTGCTGAAGCCGGATTTCTCTAAGGTAGATGAAAACGTGTTGCTCGAAGCGCTGGGACAGGCGTTCTTCTCTTTGAGCATGGGTACGGCATGTCTGTGTACTTATGCCTCTTACTTCAACAGACAGACCAATCTCTTGAAGTCGGCTACTCAGATTGTGACCATTGATACGGTAATCGCCGTATTGGCAGGTCTGATGATCTTCCCTGCAGCCTTCTCGGTAGGTGTGCAGCCAGACAGCGGTCCTTCGCTCATCTTCATTACCTTGCCAAACGTATTCCAGCAGGCTTTCGGTAACATGCCGGTTGTCGGTTATGTGATTTCGGTGTTGTTCTATGCTTTGCTTGTATTGGCAGCCCTGACTTCTACCATCTCGATGCACGAGATAGGTACCGCCTTTATTTATGAGGAGGGTAAGATAAGCCGTGCCAAGGGAGCCTGGTTCGAGACCATCGTTTGCAGCATCATAGCTGTATTCTGTTCGCTCTCTCAGGGCGCCGTACCTGATTTGGGCTTCTTCGGCAAGGATTTCCTGAGCAATTGTGACAACTTTACTGCCCAGCTTCTCATGCCGTTGAGTTCATTCATCACCTGTCTGTTCCTGGGATGGTATGTGCCAAAGAAGATTGTGCGTGATGAGTTTACTAACTGGGGAACCCTGAAGGGAACTCTCTTCCCAGTCTTCCTGTTCACCATCCGTTTTATCTGTCCAGTCTGTATTTTCCTTATCTTCCTGCACCAGTTTGGTGTCATTTAGCAAAACCGGCAAACTTGCAGACAGGCTATCTTGCCCCTAGTAGGCAAGATACGGCTTGATTCTTTCTATTTCGGCAGGTGGAAAGTCTTTGAGGAGACGCAGTTCTTCAGCACTTTTCAGCGGACCATGGGTTCTGCGGTAGTTTACGATTTCCTTTGCCTGGTAAAAGTCCAGATAAGGATGTTTGCGCAGTTCAGCTAAACTGAGCTGGTTGACATTCATTTTCCGGATATGTTTTGCATCAATATTCATATAGTGGAGGGCTGTCTCGGGCACGCCTTCCACTTCTTGTATCTGGCTCATGGAAACAAAACCGCCTAACCGCTCTCTGTAACGGATGATGCTTCTGGCATAGTAAGAGCCTATGCCGGGAATTTTCTGCAGTTCGGTCGTATCAGCAGAATTGATGTTGATATACTGACCTTCTTTCAGTTTTCGTGGATAACTGTATTGGGTAGAGTCTTTCTTCCTTTCTTCTCTGGTTCTTATAGCCGTCTCTTGATAGCCGTAATTGTATCTTTCTCTTGGGTAAAAGTTGGCAGCCGGCTGGTAGTCTTTACCAATTCTGATAAAGGGCAGCAGTTTTTCGAATTGCTTCTTGGTTAGTCCGTAAACCCGTGCAAAGTCTCTAGGTGTCCTGAAGATACCTCCTTTATTTCGATATTTGATGATGCTTCTGGCTTGCCATGATTCCAGTCCCAGCCGTTGGAAATCAGATTGGCTTGCCGTATTGGGGTCAAAGGCGAATACTTCGCTCGACTGAAGTCCGTCTTCATAATAGCCTGGATGTTGCCGCGTGGCATGCCTGATGATACTATCGTTATGGGCTTGTTGCTTTTCTGAGGGCATAGTTTCTTTAGAACCTACAATGAAAATCATTGTGGTACTGACAACGAGCAGGGTCAGGATTATGAGTAATGCTCGCCGTTCATGGTAATTGATATAAAATAAATCCTTTAAAAACTTCATAGGCTTACGGATTTTTAAGCTCTTGTGAAACCGAAATTTCGCCGACCATTTTGACCACGACCAAGGTAAATCCTCAGTGTTTACGGCACATCTGACGGCTTTTGGTCGGGATTACTGGACTCGAACCAGCGACCTCATCGTCCCGAACGACGTGCGCTACCAACTGCGCTAAATCCCGATATCTGCTGCAAAGGTACATTAAATAATGGATAATACCAACAAAAATAGACTTTTTTATCTTTTTTTGAAAGAAATTTCCCGAAAAATTTGCAGGAACCAGAAAAAAGTATTACCTTTGCACCCGCAAATGATAAATCGCGATTTGTGAAAGTTGGTGCCATAGCTCAGTTGGTAGAGCAAAGGACTGAAAATCCTTGTGTCCCCGGTTCGATTCCTGGTGGTACCACTTCTTTATGAGACTGAATCTTCGTAACAGGATTCAGTCTTTTTTTATGCCCTTTTTAAAAAGTTTATTTTATACTTGTGCAAACGTTTGCGTAAGAAAAATGCGCCAGGATGTTTTATAATAGCTATTTTTTCACTACTTTTGCATTGTAACATTCAAAAACAAACCAAAAAAATAATCTAACAAACATTCGTTAAAATGAAAAAAGCTTATTTGTTATTGTTGGCTGGAATGTTGTCTACGGCAGTATTTGCCGGCAGCAAACAGACGATAAAGATTGATGGTCAGGTCATAGAAAAGACAGTCTCAGAGATTACCTTTGATGGCGACAATGTTGTTCTTCAGTATAACAAATGGTCACCAGCAGCCATTGTCTGCTTTGGCAAGCATTCTTGACGCTTATACTTCTGGTGTTGTTAAGGTGTTCGGTGAGAGCAATGCTTCTGGCGAAGGTGGTTCTACCGGAGGTGGCGAGACTGGTGGTTCTACTGATGGTACAGAAGGTGGCAGTACTAAACTTGTACCTGTTAAAGAGTAAAGGTATAGAACTGATTTAAAGATTCCTGTCTCTTTAATGACAAAACGGACAAAAGCTAGATAAAGATTTGCTTTTGTCCGTTTTTTCTTTATTTTTGTCTTAAATCTATCTGCTGTTTTTTTCTCTTTTCTCTACTTTTGCAACCAAAAACAATTTTAAACGCAAACGTATTTAAACGTAAAACGCAATCTAAAAGTAAAACAATGAACGCAATCCAGAATTTAGCAAAGAGAAGTTTGCTTCTCGTGGCATTGTTCGTCATCGGATGTCTGCAACTCATGGCGCAGACAAGAACCATCAAAGGTGAGGTGACTGATGCGCAGAATGGTGAGGCTCTGATTGGCGCCACTGTCATAGTGGAAGGCGAAAAGGGCGGTACAGTTACTGATTTTGACGGTAACTTCAGTCTTCAGGTATCTTCTTCAGCCAAGAAGATCAAGGTATCTTATATCGGTTATATTGATAAGGTACTTTCTATCTCAGACAATATGAAGGTGAAACTCGAATCTGACAGCAAGGCGCTGGCTGATGTCGTGGTCATCGGATATGGTACGGCAAGAAAGAGTGACCTGACAGGTTCCGTAGCTACCGTGAAATCGAAGGACTTTAATAAAGGTCTCGTTTCTTCTCCAGAACAGTTGATCAACGGTAAGGTTTCGGGTGTACAGATTATGTCCAACAGTGGTTCTGCCTCTGCCGGCAGTACCATCCGTGTGCGTGGTGGTGCATCTCTTAATGCCAGTAACGACCCTCTTATCGTGCTCGATGGTGTGCCATTGGAGCAGGGTGGTATTTCGGGTAACAGCAGCAACTTCCTCAGCATGATCAACCCTTCTGATATCGAGAGCATGACTGTATTGAAGGATGCTTCTTCTACAGCCATCTATGGTTCCCGTGCATCTAACGGTGTCATTATCATTACCACCAAGAAGGGACAGCAGGGTGCTGTAAAGGTGAACTTCAATACCACCAACAGTTTGCAGACCCGTGCGCAGATGGTAGATATGCTGAGTCGTGATGAATTTGTGAATGTCATCAACCAGTACGGTACAGATAACCAAAAGTCATTGCTCGGTACAGCCAATACCGATTGGAACGATGAGGTTTACCGCACAGCTTTCGGTACAGATAATAACCTCAGCGTGAGCGGCAGCATCGACAAGTGGTTGCCATTCCGTGTGTCTGTAGGCTATTACAACCAGAGCGGTCTGGTTCGCAAAGACAATGTAGAGCGCTGGACAGGTAACGTGGTATTGACTCCTAGCTTCTTCCAGGATCACCTGAAGTTGACCATCAACGCCAAGGGAACGCTCAATAACAACTCATTCAATAATGGTGGTGCCGTATGGGCAGCTGCCACATTCAACCCAACCATCCCGGTTTATTCCGGTAACGACAAGTATGGTGGCTATAATGAGGCACTCGATGCTGATGGCTATCCAGTGAATGCGGGTGTAAGAAACCCTCGCGGTCTGGTTGATCTGTATGATTCAAAGAGTAAGGTAAGCCGCTTCATCGGTTCGATGGATGTAGATTACAAGGTTCATTTCCTGCCAGACCTCAAGCTCCATGCTACCGTGGGTGCTGACTATGCCAAGGGCGACGGAACCGTTTATGTTCCTGCCTACGCAGCACAGAGCTACAACAAGGATGAGTCTTTGGGCGGTAGCGATTACAAGTATGGTCCTCAGAAGAACGAGAACCGCTTGCTTACCCTCTATGCCAACTATGCAAAATATTTCGAAGATATCAAGAGTAATGTAGATCTGACAGCCGGTTACGACTACCAGTACTGGAAGAGTACTACACCTCTTTATTATACCAAAAGTGCGGCAGGCACAAACCTGTCAACCGTAAAGGCATCAGATTACCGTCATGTAATGTTGTCATATTACGGACGTATCAACTATTCATTCGATGGAAAGTATCTCCTGACGGCTACCGTTCGTCGAGACGCATCTTCCCGTTTCTCTAAGGATACCCGTTGGGGTACTTTCCCATCTGTTGCTTTGGGCTGGACTTTGACAGAAGAGCCTTGGTTGAAGAACCAGAAGGTACTTTCTAACTTGAAACTCCGTGCCAGCTATGGTGTTACCGGTCAGCAGGAAGGTATCGGCAACTACAACTATCTGCCGGTTTATACCTACAGCGTGGCAGGTACCGAAGCATTCATCAACGGACAGTATATCAATACTTACCGTCCTGAGGCATACGTATCAGACTTGAAGTGGGAGACTACAACCTCCTGGAACTTCGGTCTCGATTTCGGATTTCTGGATGGCCGTATCGGTGGTGCCATCGATTTCTATACCCGCAAGACCAAGGACCTGTTGGCATCAGTACCAACAGCAGCAGGTACCAACTTCTCAAAGACTATCCTTACCAACGTAGGTAATGTGGACAGCAAGGGTATTGAGGTTTCTCTGAATGCAACCCCTATCCAGACCAAGGACTGGGAGTGGAATCTGAGCTACAACTTTACCTGGCAGAACATGAAGGTGAAGAACCTTTCATTGATAAAGGGTGGAAGCCAGACCAACGTGAAGGTAGGTCCATCTATCGATGCTTACCAGTTCCAGGTACTCTCTGAGGGATATGAGCCATACATGTTCTATGTATATCATCAGCTCTACGACTCTAAGACAGGCAAGCCAATCGAGGGCGCTTATGCCGATCTCAACAACGATGGCGAAATCAATGAGTCAGATCTCTACCGCTATCATTCTCCAGCCCCTAAGTACATCATGGGCTTGAGCACATCTTTGAGATACAAGCAGCTGACACTCGGTATGAGTTTCCGTGCCAACATCGACAACTATGTATACAACGGAATGGGTATGAGTACAGGTGCTTTCGAGACAGTAAGTTACAACAACTCACAGCTCAACAACCTCAACACCAGTTTCCTGAAGACTGGTTTCAAGACCCGTCAGTATCTCTCTGATTACTACGTAGAGAATGCTTCGTTCCTGAAACTCGACAACCTGAGTTTGAGTTACAATGTAGGCAAGATCAACAAGTGGGCTTCGCTCACCGTATCTGCAATGGTACAGAATGTATTCACCATCACCGGTTACTCAGGTACAGATCCTGAGGTGCCAAACGGAATGGACAACTCATTCTATCCACGTCCTCGCACTTACTCAGTAAGCCTCGGACTTCAGTTCTAACAATCAAAACAGATAACAATGAAACTTAAGAATATATTATATAGTATGATGATGGGAACAGCGGTGCTGACAGGCACTACCAGCTGTGTTTCCGATCTTGACCAATATCCTCATACAGAGACAACCTCTAAGGATGTTTATACCTCGCTTGCCAATTATGAGGCTGTGCTGGGTAAGATTTACGCTGCCATGGTGACTAGCGGTCAGGGCAAGGGCGGCGATAATAAGGATATGGAATCCGTATTGAACGGCGGCAGTGGCTTCGACTACATGCGTATGTTTATCAATATGCAGGAGTGTGGTACCGATGAATTTGCCTCTACCTGGCTGACAGGTGAGCAGACTACGGGTCTTACTTATCTCTCCTGGGATGCTAACGATGCCTGGGTATCAGATATGTATTATCGTATCTACTACAACATCGCCCTCTGCAACGAGTTCCTCCGCAATGCCAATAATGCCAATTTCTCAGGTGCTGATGCTGAGAAGATGAAGGAGTATAAGGCTGAAGTCCGTTTTATGCGCGCTCTGTTCTATTACCATGCCCTCGATTTCTATCGCAACATTCCGATGGTGACAGAGAACGACCCTGTGGGCAGCTACATTCCTCCTCGTTATACTCCTCAGCATACATTTGATTATATTGAGAGCGAGTTGAAGGATTGTGTAGGTGATATGCTTCCAGCATCCACCTGTCCTTACGGTCAGGCTTCTCAGGGTGCTGCCTATACCTTGCTTGCCAAGCTTTATCTGAACAGCGAGGTTTATACCGGCGTTGCCAAGTATGCCGAGTGCATGGAGGCTTGTAAGAAGGTGATGGATATGGGCTACTCTTTGGAGTCTGATTACAGCAAGCTCTTCAATGCTGATAACGACAAGCGTACCAACGAAATTATCTTCGCCTTGCCAGTAAGTGCAGAGCATACAGTAAGCTGGGGTTCTTCCACTTACTTGGTGTGTGGACAGTTGAGTATGTCGAATGCCAACCAGAATGTTGCCGATTTCGGTGCTACCAGTGGCTGGAGCGAGTTCCGTCTCCGTCCTGAGTTCGTGGATAAGTTTACCCAGACCGATATTGACGGCAGTGGCGACAAGCGCTGCAAGTTCTTCACCAATGGTCAGAGCAAGGATGTAACCAGCATGACCGATGAAACCGCTGGCTATCTTTCTGAGAAATGGAGTAACCTGAAGGATGATGGAACCACTGCATCCAATACAGGAGATGCAGGTGTGGATACCGATTTCCCTCTCTTCCGTTTGGCTGATGTCTATCTGATGTATGCCGAGTGCGTGGTTCGTCTGCATAATGACTGGGATAACTGGGCTGGTGGTAGTGATGCTGCAGATCCTGACGTGATTGCTTCCCGCAAGCAGGGTGCTATCTATTGGATCAACCAGCTTCGTGAGCGCTCTCATGCTTCTGATGTATGGGCAAGCAACTTTGCCAACGATGATGAGTTCCTCCAGTTCATCCTCGATGAGCGTGCCCGTGAACTCTATCATGAAGGTTATCGCCGTACTGACCTGATTCGCTATGGTCAGTTTACTACTAATAAGTACATCTGGCAGTGGAAGGGTGGTGTCCACGATGGACAGGCAGTGGATAGCAAGTACAACATCTATCCAATTCCTAACACCGAGCTTACCGCAAATCCAAATCTTCATAACGACAACTATTAATAGGATAAAAGAATGAAAAAGATATTTAGAAACTTGATGATGCTTCTCTGCGCACTCACCGCCCTGGTGAGTTGCGACGAGAGTGGCGACAAGATATATCTGGATGGCTTCAAGGCATCCGATCTGATGGCATCGGCATCCGATGTGAAGCTGTCTGTAGATAACAGTAAGGACGTTGTCCTCTCGTTGGCTTGGCAGAATCCTACCTTGTTTTCGAGCGATGAAACCAAGCCTGCGGGCAGCGGAGTGTTGAAGACTTATCTGCAGGCATCCGCCTCAGAAGATTTCGCATCAGTAAAGGAATACACCGTAACCGACCTTTCCAAGGCTTTCACCGGTGCTGATCTCAATGCTGCAGCCAAGGATCTCGGCTTGTCTCCTGATGTGAGTTCACCTCTTTATTTCCGTATCAAGAGTCAGATGGGTGCCAATCTTGATGCCGCTTACAGCAATGTCTGCCAGGTAAAGGTTACTCCATACCTCATTGATATGAGCTACATCAATATCCTGAATGAGAAAAAGGATCAAGTTCTGACCAAACTCTATTCTCCTAATTCTGATGGAGTTTATTCTGGCTACATGAATGCCTCTTCTTGGTTCCATATCTGGGGTAAGGAAAATGATGGTACCATTTGGGGTAATGTAGGACAGGATAACCATGTGTACGAAATGGATAATACTGAGTCTGCATGGAACATCTGGTTCCCAGGTCAGACAGGTATTTATTATACAGTTCTTGATACAAAAGCTAAGGAACTTAAGCCAACTTACATCAAGTCGATGCAGTTGAATGGTGAAGATATGACCTATGATGCTCCTAACTATGCTTGGACCAAGGTGATTACAACCGCAGCCGATAATACTCCAATTAGCATCGTAGCAACAGGTGCAGAGTACAGCAAGGATACAGGTACAGAAGATGCTGCAGCTGTGGTGAAGACCATGAACTATACTTTGGCTGATGGCAAAATGACAGATGCTGCAACAGCTGGAAGTGTAAATATTGCCAAGGCTGGTACTTATACCGTAACCGTGAAAGTTGGTGAGCACAGCCAGCTGGAATACACCATCGTTGAGGGCGACCAGACAACTCCAGAGCCAGAGGTTAGCAATACCCTCTGTATGTTCTCTAAGGATGGTAACACCCTTCTTGCTGTGATGAACAAGGTGAGTGATGGCGTTTATACCTGCAAGTACAAGCCAACAGCTTGGGAGAATTTCCGGTTTATCTTCGTAGGTGAAAACAAGGACGACAAGCAGACTTGGTATGGTTCTGATCCAAGCGATCTTTTTAAATTGTCAACAGCTAGTGACTGTTGGGACATTTGGTTCAAGGATGATGTAACTGGTGGTGAAGTTACCGTTACCGCTGACCTCAACACCATGACATGGAAATATGAATAATTAATAAGAAAAATAGCAATGAAGAATATATTTGGAAAAGCCATATTGCTGGCTACAGCACTCTTGTTTTCTATTACGGGCACGAGTTGCAGCAATGATGATAATACCACTCCCGAAAAGGAGAAGACATACGATATGAGTGGCTTCGCCAAGGGAGCCGATGTAAGTTGGATTACAGAGATGGAGCAGAACGGAAAGAAGTTCTATAATACTAACGGTAAGGCTACTGAGTGCATGGCGCTTCTCCGCGACCTCGGCATGAACTCCATCCGTCTGCGTGTCTGGGTAAATCCGGAAGGTGGCTGGTGTGGCAAGGATGATGTCATCGCCAAGGCTTGGCGAGCTCAGCAGCTCGGTATGCGACTGATGATAGACTTCCACTACTCTGATACCTGGGCTGACCCAGGAAAGCAGGGTGTTCCTGCTGCCTGGAAGAACTATGACTTCAGTCAGATGAAGCAGGCGGTTGCCGATCATACCAAGGATGTATTGAATGCCTTGAAGGCAAGAGGCGTCAACGTAGAGTGGGTACAGGTAGGTAACGAGACCACCGACGGAATGCTCTGGAATGATGAGGATGGCGATGCTGCCCTGAAGGTGACAGGCCGTGCCTCTAAGAACATGGCAAACTTTGCCGCTTATATCAATGTCGGTTATGATGCCGTCAAGGCGGTTTATCCGGAGGCTAAGGTGATTGTGCATCTCGATAAGGGAAATAACCTGAGCCAATATACCTGGATGTTTGACGGCTTGAAGCAGAATGGAGCCAAGTGGGATGTCATCGGTATGTCGCTCTATCCTGATTGGATTACCGACCAGACCTGGGAGCAGGTTTCTGATGATTGCCTCAGCAACATCAAGACCCTTTCCGGCAAATACAACTGCGATGTCATCATCTCAGAGATTGGTATGGTGTGGAATTCAGAGAATGCCGCTCCATTCCTCAAGAAGATGGTGGATGGCTGCAAGGCAATCTCTACCTGCGAGGGTGTGTTCTACTGGGAGCCTGAGTGCAATAGTGGCTGGAACGGCTACGACAAGGGAGCCTTCGACAACAGCGGCAAGCCAACCGCTGCACTCGATGCCTTCAAGTAATCAGGTAAGTTAGCTTTCTTCGCTTCCTTTGGGAGCGATAGAAGCGAATCTGAAGATAGAATATAGAACAAACTATAGAAAATAATATATATGATCAAGAAAAGCATAGCTTTCATGACTCTTGCCCTGGCGCTCTCTTCCGTGTGCCAGGCGCAGAGCCGAAAAATAATAAATTTGCCATCGTGGGATTTCTCCCGTGATGGCAAGGCGTGGCAGCAGGTAGCTGTTCCGCACGATTGGGCTATCTCGGGTCCTTTTGATAAGAAATGGGACCTGCAGATGGTGGCCATCGAGCAGAATGGCGAAACCGAAAAGACCGAGAAGTCGGGACGTTCTGGTGCGCTGCCTTGGATAGGCGAGGGTATGTATAAGATGAACTGGACGGCTCCTAAGGGCTATAAGCGTGCCGTACTCGTCTTCGACGGTGCCATGAGCCAGCCTGTTGTCAGCGTCAATGGCAAGGAGGCAGGCAAGTGGGCTTACGGCTACAATGCCTTCCGCATCGACATCACACCTTTCATCCAGTTTGGTAAGAGTAATCTCATCGAGGTACATCTTAATAATGTAGAGGAAAGCAGTCGCTGGTATCCGGGAGGCGGTCTTTACCGTCCGGTTTCCGTAGAACTCTATGGCAACGAAAACTTCTCTACCTGGGATACCTTCGTCCGTACCCTGAAGGCTGATAAGCAGGAAGCTGAAGTAGAAGTAAATGCGCTGCTGGAAGGAAAGACTGGTAAGTCGGGCAAAACCGTTATAGCCCTGTTGGATGAGGCTGGCAAGAAGGTTGCCGAGCAGATCGTCACAGGTGCTAATCCTGAAATCAAGACTACTCTGAAGGTGGCGAATCCTCAGCTCTGGTCTCCGGAATCTCCTTATCTCTATCAGGTAAAGCTTACCCGATATGAAGGAAAGAAGGTGGCTGATGTCCAGACCCTGAAGACCGGTATCCGCACCATTGCCGTATCCAAGGATTATGGTTTCCAGCTCAATGGCGTTACCCGCAAACTGAAGGGTGTCTGTCTGCACCACGACCTCGGTCCGTTGGGTGCAGCAGAAAACAAGGCAGCTCTCATCCGTCAGATCAAGATGATGAAGCAGATGGGTTGCGATGCTATCCGTACTGCCCACAACATGCCTTCTACCATGCAGATGGAACTCTGCGATTCCCTCGGTATGATGGTCATGGCAGAGAGTTTCGATATGTGGATTTATCCTAAATGCAAGAACGGCTATGCCAAGTTCTTCAAGGAGTGGAGCGATAAGGATATCACCAATCTGGTAAAGCACCACCGCAACCATCCTAGCATCGTGATGTGGAGCATCGGTAACGAGATTCCTGAACAGTGGAGCAAGGAGGGTGTGCAGATTGCTAAGCGTCTGCAGGATATCTGTCATCAGTACGACCCATCCCGCCCTGTAACCCAGGGTATGGATAAGGCAGAAGATGCCTTGAAGAGCGGCTTTGCCCAGACCATGGATGTACCGGGCTTCAACTATCGCGTACATAAATATTATAAGAATATCGAGCAGTTGCCTCAGGGATTCCTCCTCGGTTCTGAAACCGCCTCTACGGTCAGCTCCCGTGGCGTATACAAGTTCCCGGTAGTGGTAAGTGATAAGGCTACCTATCCTGATGGTCAGTGCTCAAGCTATGATACCGAATACTGTTCCTGGAGCAATCTTCCGGATGATGACTGGAAGATGCAGGATGACTACAGTTGGGTAATCGGTGAGTTTGTATGGACCGGTTACGACTATCTGGGCGAGCCGACTCCTTACGATACCTACTGGCCAAGCCGCAGCAGTTACTTCGGCATCTGCGACCTTGCCGGACTTCCAAAGGACCGCTACTATATGTATCGTGCCCGCTGGAACGAGCAGCAGCATACTACCCATCTTCTTCCTCACTGGAACTGGAAGGGTAGAGAAGGACAGGTTACCCCTGTATATTGCTATACCGATGGTGTGGAAGGCGAGCTTTTCGTCAACGGCAATAGTCAGGGCAGAGTGCGCAAGGACAAGTCAAGCCGTCTGGACCGCTACCGTCTGCGCTGGAACAATGTGAAGTATGAACCGGGTGAGATTCGCGTGGTTACCTACAACCAGTATGGCGATAAGGTTGGCGAGGACGTGAAACGTACCGCCGGCGAGCCTGCACAGATGAAGTTCAGCGTAGAAACACCTGATCATGAGCCTATTGCCTGCATGGTAGAAGGCTGTACCGATGAACACAATGTGCTTCTGAATGCCGATGGCAACGACCTTGCCTTCATCACCGTGAGTCTGCAGGATAAGGACGGCAATGAATGTCCGCTTGCCGATGACGAACTGACCTTCGAGGTGAGTGGTGCCGGCACTTTCAAGGCAGCCTGCAACGGCGATGCCACATCGCTCGAACCGTTCACCCAGCCACAGATGAAACTCTTCTCTGGCAAACTCGTTGTCATCGTACAGAGCAGCAAGCAGAAGGGCGACATCATCCTGAAGGTAAAAGACAGCAAGCGAAATATCGAAAAGTCGATTACGCTCCAGGCAATATAAGAAGACTGAGACAGATTTCAGTTGGTTATAAAGTATATAGTTTATATCGGATCCTCTGGGAATAGCAGCGGCTATTTTCCCAGGGGATTCTTTTTTTTTATGAATTTTCTCCGATATTTTTTGGCGTTATCATGAATATTGTGTAAATTTGCACACATGAAAAAGTCAAAAGAACCTATAAACCGCATCAGCATGGCAATTGCTATGCTCTTTGTTTCGCTTGCCATCTATGCGCAGCGTTTCGTCAACACCTCCCTTGAAGGTGCTCAGTCCGTTTGTGCCATTACCCAGGACAGTGATGGAATAATATGGCTCGGAACCGACAATGGTCTTTACAGCTATGATGGTTATCATGGCTACCGCCATTTTCAGGAACATACATTCAGTAATACGCGTGTCAATGCGCTCGGTTTCGAGGGCAGGATGCTCTATCTGGCTACTGGCAACGGCATCCTGAAATTCGATACGCAATCTTATCAATATGCCGAAACACCAGCCATGAAGGCTTTTGCCGATGAGGCGAAGCGCAAGCAGCTGAAGGAACTCCGTGTGCTCAATATCAAGGGTGGTAAGACTGACTTCGGTGGCGATGTCTATGCCTTGCTCTCTACTCCGCGAGGCTTGCTCGTAGGTTCGCTTGCTGGTCTGCGTCTCGGCAGCAGACTGATTCCGCTCCGTGCCGGAGAACAGCCGCTGGTCAATGCGCTCGCCTATGATGCCAAGCGCCGATGCTACTGGATTGGTACCGAGGGCGCTCTCTATTGTGCCGATCTGCAACTCAGGAACTTCTCGCAGATTCCAGCTCTGAACGGCAATTCCATCAAATGTCTTTCTACAGATGCTGCCGGCAATCTCTATATCGGAACCGATAACGGACTCTATCAGATGGCACTCTCCAATGCCATCACCCATTATATCCACGATTCCCGCGATGATGCTTCTATTCCTAACAACATCGTCTGGGCTTGCTTTGTAGATAAATGGCAGAATGTATGGGTGGGTACTGACAATGGACTCTCCCGTCTCACTACCCATACCTATTACCGCTATGTATCGCTCGATAAGATTACGATGTCGGGTGAGGGCAACTGTCTCCATGCCATGCTCCAGACTCGTAACGGCGAATGGTGGATGGGCGGTACCAACGGACTGATTCATTTCACCCGGAATGCTGAAGGTTATCAGAATGTGGCATGGTACAAGCAGAACAGCTCTGCCTTCCCGCTGAGTCATAACCGTGTACGCAAGATTTATGAAGACCATGACGGCGATGTATGGATCTGTACTGACCATGGCATCAACTTCTATGACCGCAGTTCCCGTCAGATGCGCAATTTCATCGTCTACGATAAGAGTGGCAAGTATTCTACTGCCTGGGCTTACGATATTCTCCAGGACAAGAAGGGCAGGATATGGATGGGTTCTTATCAGGGCGGTGTTTTCGTGATGGATAAGGCGGCTCTTCTGAGCGGAAAGACCATAGCCGACTGGCATTACTCGGACAAGGGAAAAAATGCGCTCTCTGGTCTGCATGTAGGTCAGATGGTAATGGATGGAAAGGGTAGGATTTGGGTTTCTACCTATACCCGTCTCGACTGCATCAATCCGAACGATATGAAGGTGGTGCAGGTAGCTAACTCAGATGTTGTCAACTATCTGATGGCAGACAGCAAGGGCAATATCTGGATGGGTGATAACAGTTCGGTAACCTGTTATTATGCAGCCGGTTCTGTGCTGGGTAACAGCTTTTCTCCCAAGACATGGCAGATTGGTGGCAAGGTAAGTACCATGTGCGATGTGGAAGGCAAGATATGGGTGGTATCGGGCAATGAATGCTGCGTAATCAATCCACAGGGCGAGAGCCAGCGCTTCATGATTCCTTCTGTTGTGCCGCTCAACATCTGTTACAGCAGACAGACTCATGAGGTAATGATGGGCGGCAATGACGGCTATGTGGCAATCAGTTCCGATGTAGCACAGAAGCCTAAGCAGTTTGCCCGCTTGATGCTGGCTGGAATCATCGTAAACGGACAGGCTTGTGAGGAGCGTGGAGAAATCCTGAAACTGAAGAGTGATGAGAACAACTTCACCCTGCAGCTCACCGACCTTCCTTTTGCTGATCATCCTTCAGCCGTTTATGCTTACAAACTCGAAGGCAGCGACCACGATTGGCATTATCTGAACTCCGGCAATATCGATATCACCTACAATGGTTTGTCTTATGGCGATTATCATCTTACGGTTCATGCCGTGGATGGTGAAGGCAAGATAGCTGCCGAGGTTTATTCGCTCGACATCTCCGTCCTGCCGCCTTGGTATCTCTCATGGTGGTGCAAGCTCTTCTATATCACGGCACTCATCGTGTTTGTGGCATGGCTGGTAAGCTGGTATTTTCTGCGCAAGGAACTGGCTGATGCCCAGAAGCAGAAGGCTGAGGTGTTGGAGCAGGTACAGATGCGTATTGACTTCTTCAACCGTCTGACGGAAGATTTGAAGGCTGCCGTAGCTCATCATTCATTTGATGAGGTGACAGCTCTGATGGTCCGCTACCTGAATGTGAAGAAACCTGAGGTGTCATCTTCTGTTGCCACTGGGTTATCCGCTTCGCCTGAATCTGAGCCTGAGTCATCATCCTCAGAACCAGTTCCTGCGCGCTCTGAGTCTTCTGAAGAGGAAAAGAAGGAAGTAAATGTCTGCGAGTTGGATGGGGCAGACAAGCGTCTGCTCGAAGAGATCAATGAGGCGATAGAGAAGCACATGATTGATTCCGACTTCAATGTTTCGATGTTGCAGGATGTGATAGGCATAGGTGGCAAACAGCTGTATCGCAAGACGAAGGCGATAACGGGTCGTACGCCTGTAGAGTATATCCGTGAGATGCGTATGAGCCGTGCTGCCGAGCTCCTGAGCCAGGGTAAGTTCAGTGTTTCCGAGGTGATGTATACCGTTGGTTTTTCCAACAGCAGCTATTTCTCCAAATGCTTCTCCAAGGAGTATGGCATGACTCCTACGGAATATATGAAGGTGAAGAGGTAAATAAATGATGTGCTTCCGTTTGCCTATAGATATGGCTGCGTGGGGTTAAGAATATGGCTGCGTGGGGTTACGGATACGACTCCGTAGGCTAATGGAGACGTATCCTTCGGCTTGTCGAGATATCTGCGTCAGCTGATTGAGCCACTTGAGTCAGCTGATTGAGCTACTTGCGTTAGCTGATTGAGCTACTTGCGTTAGCTGATTGAACCACTTGCGTCAGCTGATAAAATACGTTCCGATGCAGTAAAAAATGCGTCCCGATGTAGCATTTGCTACGTCCCGACGCAGCAAAAGATACGTCCCGACGTAGTACAAGCTACGTCGGGACGTAATTTCAGCTTTATGAAAACGGCTGCATAGAAACAAAAAAAGTATGTATTGAACTTGTTTTTGCAAACTGTAATCGGATGTGACAAAAAATCGACAATTAACTAAATTTATGAGCAAATATGCTAAAAAACATAGATATTTCATATCAAACATTTAAATTTTAAGCGATAATCTTGGGCAAATAAGAAAATATTCGTAATTTTGCACCGATTTAAGTTAAATAGGTATTTCCATGCGTGCATATTAGTGAAAGAATGTATAAATGGAGGGGCGAAGTATCGCCCTGAGTGCTTTCGGCTTTTACCAAACGAGAAAAAAATAAGAAAAAAATTATAATTATTAATTAATAAACTTGAAACAAACAAGGATGAGAAGATTAACTCTTTTACTTGTCTCACTTGTATTGTTGTCTATCCAATCGGTCTTGGCGCAGAGTTTCAGCGTCAAGGGTACAGTCGTGTCTGCTGAAGACAACGAACCGATGATTGGTGTGACCATTATGCAAGAGGGAACATCAAATGGCGTAGTGACCGATATTGACGGTAACTATACCATCGAAATTAAGGGTGCTTCGAAGGCTACGCTTGTCTACTCTTATGTGGGTTGCGTTACGCAGAAGCACGTTGTGAAAGCGCAGACAAATACGCTCAACATCACCCTTGCTTCGGATTCCAAGATGATGGATGAAGTGGTTGTGGTGGCGTATGGCGTGAGAAAGAAGGGAACCATTGCGGGTTCCGTGTCTGCCGTAAAGTCTGAAAAGATAGAAAATGTGCCGGCGGCAAGCTTCGACCAAGCTTTGCAGGGACAGAGTACTGGTTTGCAGGTCATCTCTTCTTCGGGTGAACCTAGCAAGGCGGCTACCTTCCAAATCCGTGGTACCAACTCTATCAACTCCGGAAAGTCGCCACTCTTTATCCTCGACGGCGTGCCAATCTCAAGTTCTGATTTCAATACTTTGAGTCCTAACGACATCGAAAGTATCTCTGTATTGAAAGATGCCTCTTCTACCTCTATCTATGGTGCACGTGCTGCCAATGGTGTGGTTGTCATCACTTCCAAGCGAGGCTTGTCAATGGACAAGGCGAAGATTACGCTCCGTGCACAGTATGGTTTCTCTGAGTTGGCACAGACCAACTGGAAAATGATGAATACCGATGAGCGTATCCAGTTTGAGAAAGAAGTAGGTCTGGATACAGGTAAGGATTACAATCTCCTTTCAAGAGTAAACGTAAACTGGCTGGACGAGGTGTTCAACGACCGCGCTCCGCTGCAGAGCTACGAACTCTCTATCAACCGTGCTACCGACCGCTTGAACTACTATGTTTCTGGTGGTTTCTACGATCAGGACGGTATCGCACAGAATTCAACCTTCCGCCGTTACAACATCCGCACCAATGCAGATGTAAAGGCTAGCAAGTGGTTGAAGGTAGGTACCAACACCATGGCTGCCTATGAGGAGGCTCAGCAGGCTGACGACGGTAGCTATACTACCGTTACTCCTATCTCAGCATGCCGATTCATGCTGCCTTACTGGAATCCATACGCAAAGGATGGCAGTCTGGCTTCACTTTCAGCAGGCAACTGGGCTGGAACCAGCGAGAACCCTATCGTTTACATGGGCTTGAATCCTATCAAGAACAAGAAATATAAGGTGCTCTCTACCATGTATGCTGAAATCTATCCGATAGAGAATCTGACTATCCGTACTCAGTTTGGTGTCGATTTCACCCATTCTACAGCATTCCTCCAGTCGTTCCCAAGTCTCTCTTCAAATCACGGACAGGGTACTGCGGCACGCCAGAGCAGCGATGCCATCAACCTGACAGAGACTACTACGGCTAACTACCGTTTCACTCTGAACGATATCCATTCGTTCAACGTGATGCTGGGTCAGGAGGCTGTCAATTTCCACTCAGATGGTTTCCAGGTATATTCCAAGGGTCAGACCAGCGATCTCCTGACCAACGTATCATCAGGTACACGTGCCAGCCGCTGGGCAGATTCATCTTCTGATTATTCTTACCTGTCATTCTTCATGCGTGGCGAGTATAACTATAAGGAGCTCTACTATGCCGATTTCTCTCTGCGTACTGATGCTTCTTCACGTTTCGGTAAGGATCATCGCTGGGGTACATTCTGGTCGCTCGGTTTCATGTACAACGTGAAGTCGACCGACTGGCTGAAGGATATGAAGTGGCTCAGCACAGCCCAGATTGCCGTAAGTACCGGTACATCGGGTAACTCTGAGATTCCTAACTATTATCACCTGGCTCTGGTATCGGGTGGTGCCAACTACGATAATACTGCCGGTTTCTATCCATCACAGAGTGGTAACGAGGAATTGGGTTGGGAGTCAACATGGGCAAACAACTTCGCCCTCCGTTTGGGCTTCCTCGACAGAATCAACTTCAGCTTCGAGGCTTACTACAAGCGTACCTCTAATATGCTGATGCGCGTTCCTGAGTCTTATACCGTAACCGGCGAGGGCTATCGCTGGAAGAACGTAGGTGTGATGGCTAACAAGGGTATCGAGCTGAGTGCTGACGGTGATGTAATCCGCACACGCGACTTCACCTGGAATGTAAGTGCCAACGTATCTTACAACCAGAACCGATTGAAGGAACTCTATAACAGTGTAACCGAGTATGTAAACTCAACCACCGGTTTGAAGTATGTGGTAGGTCACTCAGTAAGCGAGTTCTTCCTGAACCGTTATGCCGGTGTGAACCCAGCGAATGGTGAGCAGCTCTGGTATGACAAGAACGGCAACGTGACCAACGAGTTCCGTGAGAGCGACAAGGTCATGACAGGCAAGACCTATGATGCACCTTGGATGGGCGGTTTCGGTACAAGCTTCCGTTGGAAGGGCTTGCAGCTTTCTGCCCAGTTCAGCTGGATTGGTACACGCTACGTGATTAACAACGACCGTTACTTCGAGGAGAGCGGTATAACCTTCGGTACTGCTTACAACCAGTCAAACCGTCTGTTGTACGACCGCTGGAAGCAGCCAGGCGACATTACCGATATCCCACGTTGGGGCGAGGTAACCCAGCTCGACGATCGCTTCTTGGAGAATGCATCGTTCCTCCGTCTGAAGAATCTCAGTCTGTCCTATTCATTGCCACAGAGTCTGTTGCGCAAGACCAACTTCTTCTCTATGGTCAGAATCTATGGTCAGGCACAGAACCTCTTCACCGTAACCGGTTTCAACGGTCTGGATCCTGAGGTTTCATCCAATATTTACCAGGCACAGTATCCGGCATCACGCCAGTTTACTCTGGGTGTTGAATTGCAATTCTAACCAAGAAAGGAAAAAAAATGAATATCAAAAATATAAAGACATACATCCTGTCGGGAATCCTAGCCCTCTCTATGTCTTCCTGTCTTGATAAGTATCCTGAGGATTCTATCCTCATGGACCAGGCTATCAACACGGTGGACGACATGGACAAGCTGGTGTACGGTATCTACGACAGTTTCAAGAGCAGCGCCCTCTATTCGGGCAATCTGACAATCCTGCCAGATCTGCAGGCAGACTTCGTGTACTGCGTGAAGGGCTACTCTAATGCCTATGGCGATATCTACCGTTGGAAAGATATCAAGGCTACCAACACCGACATCAAGGCGGTATATGCCGACCTTTATGATGTGATCAACCGATGCAATTTCCTGCTCGATAATGTTGAAAAGGTAAAGGCTGCAACCAATGATGATAAGCAGCTTGATAAGTTGGAGCAGTATGAGGGCGAGGCTTACTTCGCCCGTGCCCTGGCTTACTCAGAACTGATCAAGTGTTTCTGCAAGGCTTACGATAGCGATGAGCAGGCTGCGAAGGAACTCGGCGTTGTACTCACAGAGCACTATTACGGCAATGAGCCACAGAAGAGAGCCACTCTGAAGGAATCATACGATTTCGTATTGAGAGATCTTGACAAGGCTGCTGAATATCTGAAAGTAGACGAAGACTTCACAGGAAGTCTCTACAACGAGATTTACTTCAACGAGTATACCTGTCATGCCTTGCGTGCGCGCGTATCCTTATATATGCACAAGTATGATGATGCCATCAAGTATGCATCTAAGGTAATCGGCAGTAAGTATTATACATTAGAGAAGGCTTCTTCCAACACCTATTCAAACCAGGTGAACGATTATAAGTATATCTGGACCTATGGTGATTCGCGTGAGGCTATCTGGAAGGTAGGTTTTACCGTGAACAGCTATGGCGGTGCTCTGGGTACCATCTTCGATAACTACAACTTCGTAACTTATCGTCCAGACTATGTGCCTGAGACATGGGTCATCAACTCATTCGACAGCAAGGACCTCCGTGCTGCAGCCATCTTCACAACCCGTGTAACAGGTTATGAGCATGGTTTGCAGTGGCCTTTGCTGAGCAAGTATTTCGGCGATGCAGAATTCCTGAACAACAATATCCTGCATGTTCACCAGCCAATGGTATTCCGTCTCTCAGAGCAGTATCTGATTCGTGCTGAGGCTTACGCCATGAAGGAGGACTATGGTAAGGCAGGTAAGGACATCTCTACCTTGCGTACAGCCCGCTACTCTTCATATGGTGGTAACACCTCGATGAGCGAGAGCAACGCCATGAAGATAATCGAGGCAGAGCGCGTGAAGGAACTCTATATGGAAGGCTTCCGTCTGAACGACCTCAAGCGCTGGCACAAGGGATTTGAGCGTAAGGCTGCCGACCAGCCTGCTGCCAACTTCGTGCAGAGCAGTCTGAAGGTTGAAAAGGATGACCCTCTCTTTGTCTGGCCAATTCCTCAGCATGAGCTTGAGGCACCAGGTTCTGAGATTCAGCCTAATGAAAGTAACAAATAAAATAAAGAGAAGATCATGAAGAAAATAATGATGGGATGTTTGGCAGCCGTAGCTGCACTCATCGCTCTTGTGAGTTGTTCACAGGATTATACCACTTATGCTGGTTCAAGTCATATCATGTTCTCTGATACGCTCTATCAGTATGCTGTACAGGAAAGCAATGAGGTTTTCAATGTGCCTGTATCTGCAACCGAAAAAGCTGACTACGACCGCACCTTCGGCGTAGAGGTAGTAGACAAGCAGAGCAATGCCATCGAGGGTAAGCATTACCGCATCCTCAACAACACCGTTACAATCAAGGCGGGCGAGATGGTAGGAAATGTGAAGGTTCAGGGTATCTATGATAACATCGGCAAGACCGATTCGCTCGGCTTCACCCTGAAACTGGTGATTCCGGAGAAGTATAACTGGACAGATCTCTATAAGGACTATACCCACGTGGTAATGCAGAAGTCTTGTCCTTTCGATATCCACAACTTCTCTGGCTGGTGCATGGTTACATCTACCTTCTACAGTCAGTATCTGAACAACGTAACCAACCGTCTGATCAAGACTGAGGTAGTGGAAGGCGAGGAGAATACCGTTCTCTTGAAGGATGTTTACTATAAGGGCTACAACCTGAAGTTGAAGTTCAATACCAAGAACATTCTTGAGCCAAAGGTAGAGATGGACGACCAGATAGCTGGTGAAACCGGCGAGGCGTTCGGTACCATCTATGGAGACGGCAAGTTGCGCATCAGCCAGCCTTCTCTCTATACCTCTTATTATAACACCTGCCAGAACTATGTATTGCAGTATGTTGTTATGAGTGTAAACAACAAAGATGGTTCATTATTCGGCAACGTAGGAACCTTCATCACCATGTATGAATGGATCAGCGATGCAGAGGCAGAGAAATTGAAAGAACAAGGATATTAATCGTAGAATAAAAAGAAAATGAAAACATTGATTTCAAAATATTGGCTCGTATTGATGGCGCTGGTATCAGTGACTCTGTTCACAGCTTGTTCCAGCGATGACGATGCCGTAACTCCTGTGTTCCCACAGGTACAGACTATCGGCGGTGCAGCTGGTGCTGAGTTGGACTTCACCTTCGATGCCAACGAGAGCTGGAGCCTTTCTTCAGACAAAATCTGGTGTAAACTGGTGCAGGGCGAGAAAACAGACGCCTTCGTACTCAATGGTACTGCAGGCAAGCAGACCATCAAGGTTAAGATTACTGATGATGATGCCAGCAAGGATATGAGCGTGGCTCAGCTCTTCCTGAATATGGGTGGTCAGAAGGTTGCCATCGCTGAGGTTAAGCGTTCGGCTGCCGACCATAAGTTGCAGGTATTCGATGCGGCTGGCAATAATATCACCGAGACAGGTATCACTGTAGGTTACAATGTATACACCAAGTTTACCGTAAAGTCAAACTTCCGTTTTGCTGTTACCAATACTCCAGCTTGGGTAGACTTGGAAGGCGGCTTCCTGGTAGGTACACCTAACAAGGATGCTGTAGGCGGAGTTTCCTTCAAGGAGAATCAGGGCGTAAGTGCTAAGTATGCCATCGCTAAGGACCGCAACTACACCATAACCTTCACTTCTGAGGATGGCAAGGCTGCTGTAACCATACCTGTTATCTATAATGGTATGACCACCAGCACCATGGATGTTACTTATCCAACCTCTTCACAGTGGGCAGTATGGAATGTATCTCTCGATGGTAAGGTGTTCACTCAGAATGGTTCTAGCCTGAATGGTGGTGATACCAACGATTTCACCTTCTACAACTTTGTTCCTTTCACCCTCAAGACCTTGGGTGATGCTTACCAGCTGGTAGTTTTCGAGAAAAAGGAAGCTGGTCTGTTCGAGGATACATCTGGTGCTGTGAAACTGCAGGGTGAGAAGGGTGATGTGAAGCTCACAGTCGCTCCATTAGGCAGCGGAAGCCGTGAGTTCCTGGTCTATGCATTGCCACAGAGCGTATTCGAGAGTCTGGAGAATGGACCCGACGGAATGCTGGAGGAAGACTTCATGACTGTAAAGAGCGATTACGACCGCTACTTCCTGATGGATGTTGTACAGAAGGAGGCCAACTCTTCTGCTGATGATCAGTCTGCAGCGCCTACAATCTTGGAGATGAACTACTTGCCAGTAGAGTGCAAGAAGGATAAATCAACGTATGGTTCTATCATATCAGAAAAATTTGGCTACAATGGTGACGAAATATATGTCGCTCAGTCAGGAGTAGGAAGCTCTCTTACAGTTAATCCTAATATCAAGGATTGGGACCCTAACACTATGATGGAGACAGGCTATCTTACAGTTAAGGATAACAACGGAAATGATGTTTATGCAGAGCTTAGTATGGATATGAATAATAACAGTATATTCTTCGTAGATGTTCCTGCTGCTACTCCAATGTTTATGGTATTCAAGGACAACGGAACTCCTGTAAAGGTTCTTGTTGTTGAATCTCCTGGTGAGGGAATGAGTAAGAAACATACTTCTATCAGAAAAATTAGAAAGTAATGAACAGAATGAAAATATTTTCAAAGGCACTCTTGTTGCTCTTGGTCTCTCTCCTGACCTTTGCAGCAACAAGTTGCTCGGATGATGAAACCGGAGGCTGGGACGGCACATACGGATATGTGCAGTTCAAACTCAGCAAGAAGGTTTCTTCTAGAGCTACCCGTGCTGCTGCCCTTGACAAACTTGAGAAACTGGATGATGCCAAGAAAATCAAGGTGGTCATGGAGCACAACGGTACAACTGTCTCTCAGACACTGGTGCTCAATTCTTATAATTCAGAGAATGCAGAGTATGGTCTGAGAAGTGAAAAACTGCAACTCGCTTCGGGTACTTACACCGTTATCGGTTTCTATCTCTATGATGCGGTAGACGAGGAGTTGCTGGCTTCTTCTGCCGGCGAAACATTCACTGTAGTAGGTGGCGGTCTGGAAGTACAGAACCTTATGGTGGAGACTGTGGAGCGTGGTAAGGTGAAGTTCAATCTCGTGAAGGAGTGGGAGAAGACCCGTGCCGGTGGTACTGAGTATCTCTTCTCTAACATCCGTCTCGTTGACGTCAGCGTAACCAACCTCTTTACCCGTGAGACCTATACCTTTCCTGAACTGAAGGTGAAATATAAGGAGTCTAGCGAAGAGCATCAGAATCCTGACAATGAGAACGATAAGTATATGGATACAGGTACAGCTTACTGCGATTCTACCGTATGGTTGCCTGCCGGTACTTATCAGGTTACCTCTTATACCACCTACGGGAAGACAGGTGCGGTGAAGACCAAGTACGAAACCCAGCCTGTAAAGGGTGAGGCGTTTATCGTAGAGGATAATCAACTGAATGATACGGCTCAGGTGCCTATCCTCCTTTCCAAGACAAAGGAGTATATCAAGGACTATGAGGCTTTGAAGGCTATCTGGGAATCTCTCCATGGTAAGGAGTGGAGCTTCTATGGCGATGCTACCTTCAAGGGAGCTAACTGGAACTTCAACAAGGAACTCGATATGTGGGGCGAACAGCCGGGCGTAACGCTCAACAGCAACGGCCGTGTCATCGGTCTCGTTATCGCCGGTTTCGGTGCAAAGGGAATCGTACCTGATGCCATCGGACAGCTGACAGAACTCCAGGTGCTCAACCTCGGTTCTCACGATGAGAAGATTGGTGCCAACATCTTCAATAATTATGATGCCAACAGTCTGACTGCAGCAAAGAAGAGCAGCATGCGTCACGACTATGAGAACAAGTTTCTGAAGTATGACCCACGTGCCAACATGTCGGATATGATTGTAGAAAGCTACAACTCTGATCCTAAGGTGGCACCGAAGAACAGAATTAAGAAGGACAGTCGCATCAACCTGAAGGATGCGCAGATCGGTACATTGACCAACAAGATTACAGGTGTATCTAAGGCCATCTATCGCCTGACTAAGCTGCAGCAGTTCTACATCGGTAACTCTTCTATCACATCCGACTCGGTTTGTGCGAATTTCTACAAGCCTGACGATCCTGTTTATGGTAAGTTTGCACAGGAGTTTAAGGAAGAGGATTGGGACAAGATGGAAAACCTGACCGATATCGAACTTTACAACTGTCCGAAGATCAGTCGCATTCCAGACTTCTACTATAAGCTCCCTAAATTGCAGGCGATGAACCTGGCACGATGCAAGGGAATCTCTGCTAATCAGTTGAGAAAAGATTGGACTCGCTTAGCTGAGGAGAAGACAGGTAAGACACTCCAGATTCTCTATATGAGTTACAATAACCTGGAGGAGTTCCCTGAGTCTTCTGCATTGAGAAAGATGGTAAATCTCGGTTTGCTCGACCTGGCTTACAATAATATCAAGAAGGTACATCCGTTTGGTTCTGAGGTAGCTCTCTCTTCTCTCTATCTGAACAACAACCAGATTGAAGAGATTCCTGCCAATCTCTGTGCCTTTACAGATGATGTGGAAAGTCTGACTTTCGCTCATAACAAGTTGAAGAAGATTCCGAATATCTTCGATGCAAGTTCTGTTCGCGAGATGGGTTCTGTAGACTTCTCTTACAACGAGATTACAGGTGTAGATAATAGTCATGGTACCTACAAGGGTATTAATGCAGCTTCAGTCAGTCTGTCAAACAATAAGATAGAGAAGTTCCCTTCAGAGCTGTTTACTGCCGGTTCGCCAATCACAACCATCGATTTGAGCGGCAACCAGATGCGCACCATCCCTAAGGGTTCCATCAAGGGCAAGAAGGCTTATCTGCTGCAGGTTATCGACTTCCGATTCAACAAGTTGACATCCCTCTCTGATGACTTCCTCTCAACCACATTGCCATACATTACCAATATGGACTTGAGCTACAACTGCTTCACCGAGGTGCCAACCCAGCCATTGAACAGTGCCGTGCTCCGTGCCTTTGCCATCAACCACCAGCGTGATGAGAAGACCGACCAGCGTTGCCTGCGTACATGGCCTACAGGAATCACAACCTGTCCGAGCCTGATCCAGTTCCAGATTGGTTCCAACGATATCCGTAAGGTAGAAGAGACACTGACCTCTCACCTTTATATCCTGAATATCGCAGACAACCCTAACATCTCTATCGATGTAACGAGCGTCTGTGCATACATCAAGGCAGGTATGTATATGCTGTTCTACAACAAGAATCAGGACATCCGCGGTTGCGATGCTTTGGATCTCGAAAATTAAACCCTATAAGAAAGTAGTAATATGAAATATATGAATAAACTGACATTAGGTATCGTTCTCGCTGCCGGGCTTTTCACAGCCTGCAGCGATAAGGATGATGTCGATATCCCAGGAGGACTGGCGCTCGATAAAAAGGAGATAGCCATAGGCCCTCAGGGTGGAACAGAGCAGATTGCCATCGCTGCCTCACAGGACTGGGTAGCTAATACCTCTGAGCCTTGGCTGACGCTTTCGCCTGCCAACGGCGTGGGTTCTGTTGAGGGTACCATCAAGGTGGATTCTACTCTTTCCAACACGCTCCGCAGCACAGAACTCAGTTTCCAGGGTGCCAACGGACAGAGTCGCAAGCTTACCATCACCCAGTTCGGTTATGGCAAGCAGATCTTCCTGAAGGATTCTGTTGTAGAAATCGAAAACTCCGATTCTTACGATAACCGTGCTTTCGAGAGTCTGATTTCTGCCAACGTGGAATGCAAGATTGGTAAGATAGAGTATTCTTTTGAGGGTGATCTGACCGATGCCGAGAAGGCAGAGAACGAGAGCGAGCGTGAGGGCTGGCTCCTGAACAGTAAGGATGAAGATAAGCTGACAGGTACTAACCTGGGTATCGTGCTGGACAGAAAGTACCGTCCTCGCACCGTGAACTTCAAGTTCCGCTGGGCGATGAACGTGGTTCCTGCCGTTCGTGTGGCTAAGGTTCATCTCGTGCCAATCAAGGCTGAAGACCAGCTGGTAGATGCAGATGGCAATCCTACAGATGATGTTATCCTGACCGTTCGTCAGAAGGCAGCACCAAAGATTGAGGACAACCGTGCCGGTGACTCTCTCTCTGTCATCATGATCAACCAGAAACTGGGTAGCATTGCTACCTTCGATTCCAGCGATAACATGCGCAACTGGAGCGGCGTAACGCTCTGGGAAGCTACTGATGATTTAGTGAAAAAACATCCTGAGGCTTTAGGACGTGTACGTTCTGTCAAGTTCAGCATGTTCAACCTCAAGAGTGGCGAAACTCTTCCTAAGGAAGTGGGCAACCTCAAGTTCCTGGAGTCATTCTCTGTTACTTCCAACGAGAACAACCAGATTCGTGAGGTGAACCTCGGTGATGAAATCTGCTCGCTGAAGTATCTGAAGAATCTTACCGTTCAGGCTTACGGTCTGACTCAGTTGCCTGCTAACTTTATTAATCTGGGCAAGAGTCTTGAATCGCTCAACCTGGTAAGTAACAACTTCAACAAGTTGTCAGATATCACCGATATCGTCAACGAGAAGAACTTCCCTAAGTTGCGTAATCTCATTCTCTACGCACAGCGCCGTACGGATGTTCTCTTCGACATCGCTTCGCTGGGCGAAAAGAATGCATCAGGCGTCTATGTTTATAATAACTATCCTATCGGACTGTATGGTAAGGTAAATGCCGGAACCCCAGACCGCCAGGCGCTTCTCAAGCTCCTGACATGGGATAAGTTGAATACACTGGAGTTGTCTTACTGCTTCCTGGAGGGTGAACTTCCTACCGATGAAGAGATGACTGAGGCACTGGAGGCTGCCGGCAAGGCTACCCGATACACCAAGTCTGACTTCTCTACCAACAAGGAAGATTATCTCGACAAGCTGGTAGGCGATACCTGCAAGTGGTTGCTCTCAGGCTGGGATAATCCTGTAACCTGCAAACACAAGGATGGTTCTGTAGTTAGTGCGGATGTTTATCCTCTTCAGGTGCCACGTGTATTGCCAAACTGCCGTCAGTTGTCACTCAACCTGAACTTCTTTACAGGAAAGGTGCCAAACTGGATTCTCTTCCATCCACACCTGGTAGAATGGAATGCACCAACGATGGTGTTCAACCAGCAGCCTAAGGGTAAGAATAGCGATGGCGCTGCCGTTGGTTTCTCTAATATGACAGACGACAGCTACAGCTACGACTACTATTACGGAACCAGCGACCCAGGCAGCAACTGGGAGGTTCCGGGTGTAGCTTATCCGCTCTACTACCGCACATACGTGGCAGCAGGCGATATTGATGAAGCTGCGCTGATGGCTAAGTACAGGAGAACTAAGAAAAAGTAAGATAAACATAAAAACAATATAGAAGCAAACAATGAAGAAAAAGTTTTTCTATATAGCAATGGTCGCATTGGCATTGACGGGCTGTTCTGACAGCCTGTCAACCATCGGCTCTTCTGACGGCAATTCAGAAATCACCATTCCTGCAGATGCTGAGGCGGGTGAGCTGCTGATTAAGTTCAGTCCGGAGATGAGCGATATCCTCGACCAGGCACAACTGAGCAAGACCCGCGCCGGAAAGGCTACCCGTTCGGGTATTCCTTCTACCGATGAGGTGCTCGACATCCTGGGAAGCTACAGCTTCGAGCGTGTGTTCCCGGTAGATGCAAATACTGAGGCAAGAACCCGCGAGGCGGGACTCCACCTCTGGTATACGGTGAAGTTTAATAAGGGAACCGACCTGAAGACGGCTGCCGAGCGCCTGAAGCAGTTGGGCGAAATCTCAAAGGTTCAGACCAACGGCCGCATCAAGCGTGCTTACAATACCGACAGCAAGCGCATCTATCTCAGCGATAAGGCACTTCAGCAGAAGTCTACCCGCTCAGCAGCCAATAGCGAGCCAAACGATCCGGGCTTTACCAGCCAGTGGCATTACCGTAACCTGGGCGAGGGCAACTATGATTTTGAGAACCTCAACAACAACAAGGTAGGCGCTAAGGCAGGATGTGATGTGAATGCACTTGAGGCATGGAAGACCTGTACAGGCGATCCTTCTATCATCGTGGCTATTCTTGATGAGGGCGTGATGTATACGCACCCTGATCTGGCAGCCAACATGTGGTGCAACCCGGGCGAAAGTGTTCAGGGTGCCCAGACTGACGGCGACGGAAACGGTTATGAGGGCGACCTTCATGGCTACAACTTCGTTACTGAGAGCGGCGATATTACCTGGACTGATGCCAATGACACCGGTCATGGTACTCACGTAGCTGGTACCATTGCAGCCGTAAATAATAATGGTATCGGTGTATCTGGTGTTGCCGGTGGTGACGGAACTCCTAACTCTGGTGTCAAGATTATGTCTTGTCAGGTATTCTCCGGTCAGAACAGTGTAACCTTGGCAGGCGAGGCGAGAGCCATCAAGTATGCTGCCGATAATGGTGCAGTCATCCTGCAGTGCAGTTGGGGTTACAACTCTTCAGAGTCTAGTATCATCAACGGTTATACTCCGGGCCCTGCTACCGAGAAGGAATGGGCTGAGACCTATCCGCTGGAGAAGGAAGCTCTGGATTACTTCATCAACAATGCCGGTTCGCCTAATGGTGTCATCGACGGTGGTATTCCAGTCTTCGCAGCCGGTAACGAGTATGCTGGCAATCCTGCTTTCCCTGGTGCTTACTCTAAGTGCGTCTGCGTATCTTCATTAGCTGCCGACTTTACTCCAGCCTGCTACACCGATTTCGGTTCGCTCGTAACCCTGAGCGCTCCTGGTGGCGACTTGGAATATTACAGCAAGATTGGCGAGCAGGAAGATGAATACTGGGCAGAGACCACCGAGCAGAAAGGTGCTGTGCTCTCTACGATGATCAAGAACGGTCAGCCTGCTTACGGCTACATGGAGGGAACCTCTATGGCTTGTCCTCATGTTTCGGGTGTGGCTGCCTTGGGTCTCGCTTATGCTGCCAAGACGAACCGTCATTATCGTGCTGCCGACTTCGTAGCCCTGATGAAGAAATCAGTGAAGGATTTGGATAGTCATTATCAGAATGGTGCAACTAAGACCTACTATATGAACCATACTACCGTAGGTGCTTCGCCAGAGATTGTACAGCTCTCTAAGTACATCGGCAAGATGGGTGCTGGTCTGATTGATGCAGCTCAGCTCTTGAATAACATCACGAACAAGGTATTCAGTTCTGATATGAAGTTGCCTAACGTGTATGTAGGCATCGAGAAGACAGTTTCTCTCAACCTCGCTGCATATTTCGCAGGTCAGACAGGGGGATTTTCTTGCTCTGTAGCGAAGAACGGCGTAGCTTCTGCTTCGGTAGATGGCAAGACGCTCATCGTGAAGGGACTCGCTGCCGGAAGTACATCGCTCACCGTAACAGCTGCCGATGGTACCAGCCAGACCGTAGTTGTGACCGTTAGAAAGAGTGCCGGTAACAATGGTTGGATGTAATATGAAGATATTTGCTTTTCTATCGCTTTTCTTCCTGGCTTTGCCTGTTACGGTGAATGCGCAGGAGGAACTGCTGAAGTTTGAGCATCCGCTTATCGATGCAGGTACGATGACCGAGGACGATGCGCCTCGCACCTTCACCTTCGTAGGTAAGAATGTGAGCAAGAAGATACTGCACATCACACAGGTGAGAACCACCTGTGGATGTACCAGTTCTTATGTCAAGGGCGATGTGATGAAGCCTGGCGATACCTGTCAGGTGCAGATCACCTTCACGCCTAACCGCTATCCGGGCACCATCAATACGGGTGCTTATCTCTATCTGAAAGAGGTAGAGGGACAGCCTGCCGTTAAGCTCGCCTTAACGGGAAAGGTGCTGCCGGGTGCTGACCAGTGGGCACGCTATCCGCACAAGATGGGCGTACTCAGACTGAAACAGGCGAAGGCAAGTATCACAGAGGTAAAGCCGGGCACAGAGCCTGAGGCACGTATCCTCTGCGGAAACAGCGGCGACAAGCCGCTCCGTATATCCAGCCTCCTTCTTCCTCCTTATGCCCGTCTTACGACAGAGCCTGAGGTGATAGAACCGGGTGATGAGGCTGACCTCGTCATCACCATCATAGCCGATAAGATTCCGGCTACGATGCCCGAATCCTTCACCTTCCCTGTTATTCTGGAGGGCTTGGACGCCCGTCCGTCTGACAGAACGATACAGGTTGTTGTAAAGTTAGAAAGGTAAAAGGGTAAAAAAGTAAAAAAGAAAAAAATACCAAGACAATGAAATATTTGAAAAAACTCTTCACCCTCCTGGTGATTGCTTTGTTTGCCTGCGGCTTTGCTGCCTGCAGCAGCGATGATGAAGAACCGGAGGAGCCTTCTCTGGAAGTTACGCCTGCCAATCTTCATGGCACATGGAAGTTGGCTGAGTGGAACGGTGAACCTCTTGCTGAGGGCACATACTGCTACATCGTTTTCAATCGCAAGGACCAGACTTTCGAGATGTATCAGAAGTTTGACAGTATGTATGGTCGCCATATCACCGGTTCGTTCGCTATCAAGAACGATCCATACCAGGGCTACATCATCAGCGGTAGCTATGATAACGGTAAGGGCGACTGGAACCAGAGTTATCTCGTAACCCGCCTCCTGGCTTCCGGTTCCATGATATGGACCGCCAAGGACGATGTTACCGACATCAGCCGCTACAAGCGTTGCGATGAGGTTCCTGCCGAGATACTCAAGGAATGTAAAGATCTTACTGAAGAATAAAAAAAAGAGCGAATTATCTGCAAATTCTGCGGATTATTCGCTCTTTTTTTGTATCTTTGCCCTCAAACTTATCATCAGGTTCAAAGTTTAAGGATATGATATTAACGATTACAGGTTCAGACAGCACCGGAGGCTCTGGTGTGCAGGCGGACATCAGGACGATTGCCGAGTTGGGCGGTTATGCTGTTTCGGCAATAACCAGCATCACTGTGCAGAATACGCTCGGTATTCAGGAGTTCTTCGATATTCCTGCCGAGATTGTTTCGGGGCAGATAGAGGCTATCATGAACGATATGCAGCCTGATATAGTGAAGATTGGTATGATACGCAGGGTGGAGACGCTGAATGTGGTCATCGATGCCCTGACCAAGTACCGTCCTGCCCATATCATCTATGCCCCTGCCATCTGGTCGAGCCAGGGCGATGCGCTGATGACGGAAGATGTGGTGAGCCAGATTAAATACCGTCTGCTGCCGCTCTGTTCTGTCGTCGTGTCACGCAAGAAGGAGAGCGACATCATTCTTCAGAATTCCAAACTGCTGAGCCTTGCCGAGAAGCAGGGACTCCGGATCTATCGCCTCGATAATGCCAATTCGCATGGTCTCATCAACCGTTTCTCTTCAGCTCTTGCCGTCTATCTGAATCAGGGCAAGAAGATGGAGGAGGCGTTGGCGATGGCGCAGGATTTCATCAATGTAGAACTCGTGCGCCAGAGCAATCTGCAGGGCAGGAGTTCTGAACTTTACAACCAATTTATCTCGCAGGTGAATAACTTCTGCCGCACTTACAGCGATGTTCATTTCTATGCCGACCAGTTGAATGTGAGTGGCCGTTATCTGGCTCAGGTTACCCGCCGCATCTCCGGCAAGACGCCGAAGGCAATCATCGATGAATACATCGTGAAGGAGATAGAGCGCGAGCTCTCTACCACCACGCATACGGTTCAGGAGATAGCCAATACCTTCGGTTTCTCCTCCCAGGCTCATCTCACCAAGTTCTTCAAGAAGATGAGAGGGGTAACGCCTTCTGCTTTCAGGCAACCAAAACCTGTTGATTAAAATGAGTCCAGCCAACTGAGGAAATAAAATACGGCCAACTGAGGAAATGAAATCCAGCCAACTGAGGAAATATCGAAGAAAAGATGGTGTTTATGTAGTTCCTATCGGGTGTTTGAAAGATTAAAACAAGGCTCATTCTACTTCTTGCCTGCTAACGGCTCTAACTTGCATCAGCGTAGTGTATGAACGAATAAAAGTTAAAATAATTAAGTTAAAATAGAAACACGGACAAATTGAATTTGTCCGGCTCTTTTGTCCGGTCGCTTGTAAAGTGTTAAATATTAGAAACTTATAAGCTACCGGACAATTTGTCCGGACAAATTCAATTTGTCCGTGTTATTTTTTTCTTTTTATCTCTATGTTTTCCACCTCGGAACTCATAGACTTAGGAACCATAAAACTATGAGTTAGTTTTTTTAACATAAAGCTCTAAAGCAGCCAAAGGAGAATAAGAGAGGTTGGAACGTAAACAGTTGGGA
>OHTN01000113.1_pt1 | contig 69306 bp, 68 predicted proteins | sample 1578971 | NCBI WGS metagenome assembly OHTN01 (sample SAMEA3879509, study PRJEB24766) | human gut metagenome | biome: human-associated habitat; feature: feces | place: USA | collected 1985/1987 | reverse complement strand
TGGTTGCTTGAACCGGCCAAGTATTATGAAGAAGAACGCGGCATCCGGCTGTTTGATGTCTGGAATAAGATTGTGCGGTTACAGATGCAGCTCATTGATGCAAGGATTGCGAATGATGCGGGACTCTTCAAGGAGATCTGGAATGAAACTGTCCGTCTCAGGCAAAGTATCACACCGTTCGTCTCACGCGACGGTACACTCTTTATTCTTGGCTCTATCTTCGACAACATCGCCAATGTAGGTATGAACTATATCCTGAACCAGTATAAAGTTATGGATAAGCTTTCCTTCATGATCGAGATCCTGAATTTCATGGTGGATAAGATTGATAGCTGCTACTACCAGTTGGATGAACGCCATATCTATTACAATGCGACCAATGACGACTATATCCGTGACTTTGCTGAAGATCATAACTACAACTGGCAGCAGCTTGCCAACAACGATGACAGCCGGCGTGATCTGGACTGCAATCCGAACCAGCCGATAGAACTGACGCCTGACTGGGGTTCTGCCGCCTCGTTCCTTGAAGTGGCGCAGGAACGCAATTATGATTTCGTGACGAAGCTGCTGACACGTGAGCCGGTGGATAACAATATCAACGAGTTCTTTGTCAAGCGTGACGAGGAAGACGATACAATGGTCAATGCGCTGATGGATAAGTTCTGCCACTATTACCGTAACCATATCAACAAGCGCTTGCATTATTACCGTGACCGCTATGGGGATGCACGCCGCGCCAACAATAAGAAATCCTATAACCAACTTGCCATTGAGCGTCTGGAGAAACACGGGTGGACGGTAGAGCAACACACCCATGCGGGCATGGAACCGCCGCAGCATGATAAATATCTGTTGTGGGCTTCTATCCTGGCGGAGAAAGACGAACGTTTTCCGAAGAAGCGTTTCAACGGCTCGAAATGCAAATACACGCTGATCTCTATGAACAACACACGCGTTATTGAAGATCGTGAAGGACGGTTTGCCAAGGATAAGCGCAGCGAGCGCAACCAGTCCATCCTTCCTGAAGAAGCAACGCACTTCGGTGATGCGGTCGATAAACGTGTCTGGACGAAGTACGGGCATCTGCTCAGGCAGGCTTATGGGTTCGTTGACGCACGTATCTGATTAACTTCACACATTCGCAACAGTTATCGCAATACTTATAACAGGACTCGCAACGCTTGAGGACCGGATTCCGCGTCGGAGGACAGGCGGAGGGTGTTTTCTTTAATGTAAAAATCTATTATTTTGTCATATTTCCTTACTTTTTGCGGTTTCCCTTGCGCTTTTTGATAGGGCGCGGTAGGAAGAAACTTTCGTTTCTTTTTCCATTCGGATGGAAAACGGGGTGTTGTGTGCTCATTCTCAAGAAGGTAGTTTTCTTATAACATTCATTAACAGAACCCCCGGCGCGCGCAAAATCCGTACTGAAGAAATAGGCAGGCAAATCTATTTCCCCAGTACGGATTTTGCGCGCTTATAGAGGTAGGAAGCATCGCTTCCCGTGTTTGTTTGCACCCATGCAGGTCCCCGGTCTTTTCTGTTTCAAATTCTTAGGTAGAGACCGTAGAGCGGTAAGCGTTCCGCTTGACGTACCTCCGTTTCTCTTCCGGAACTCCTTTTTATTTCTGCATGTCTGTATGCGGTCAGGTAGTCTTTTGAGTCCGCAAATGTAGGGCACCGGTCTGACAAGCAAGGTCAGGCGTTGTCCGCCAAAAAATCTCCACCTTGCAGGTAGTATTCAAGCCTCCGGTTTTAGTCGGAACCTTGCAGAATGTCATCCTCGGCACCTCAATTATTGCGGCATCAAAAGGCAACCATACCGCACGTCATACAGACACGCCGGAATAAAAAAAAAGTCGTTCCGGGAAACGGAGAAAATAAAAAGGCTCCACCCGACGACTCCAAAAATCCAGAATAAAATTAAAACTTACAGTTATGGCAGCAAAAAGAAACATTCCCGAAGCATGGAAACAACAGTGGTCTAAATTTATGTTCAACTTCTTCGATTATTTACCTACCAAGTACGAGGCAAATAAACGTGAGTGGGCAATCAGAAAGATGATATGGGACTTTAAAGACGGCAAACGTAGTGTATCGGTTGCGGAACTCGTAGCGAAGAAGATACGGGAGCAGTTTGGCGCAGATTGCGAGAACGTAACATTCGTTTGCATTCCTGCAAGTTCAGCGAAAAAAAACGAAATCAGATACAAGGTATTTGCCGAAGAAGTGGCACGGCTGACAGGATGCTGTAACGCATATAAGGCAATTACTATCGAGGGCGGACGTCTCGCCATCCATGAGACAAAGAGTAGCAAGACGGTGCAGGAGGTTGAAGTTATCAAGTTTGATAGCGGCTTTTTCAATGGGAAAAAAGTACTTCTGTTTGATGATATACTGACGCAGGGACATTCTTACGCCCGTTTTGCTTGTGCTTTGGAAAAGTTAGGTGCAAAAGTGTTGGGAGGCTATTTTTTAGGTAGAACAATTCTTTCTTATAACTAATATATATTTTTTGTTATGAATACTTTATTCGATAATGATTGTCGTTACATGAGTGACAGTGAACTGATTTACGAGATAAGCAATAACAGGCAGATTGTCTCAGACGTTGAACGCAGCAACGGGGAGATAGACATTGACAGGCTGTTTGCATCCTTGACGCCTGGACGCAAGAAAGTTGCCGTGGCAGCGGTGGAGATGTACAAGAGACAGCAGTCTCAACAGGTTGAACGCAGGCAGATTCTTTCAAGCAAGGATGTATACGAACTGATGCAGCCGTTAATAGGTGATTTACGGAATGAAGAGTTTTGGGTCGTGGCTATTAATAATGCATCCCGAATAATCAAGAAAGTACAGGTTTCAGTAGGCGGTATAGACCAGACTTCGGCAGATGTACGGCTGATAATGCAGGTGTTGATAAATACGGGAGCTTCGCAGTTTGCAGCGGTACACAATCATCCGAGCGGCAACAGCCGACCGAGCAATGATGACAAGAGGCTGACGGAACAGTTAAAAAAGGCGGCAGGGATATTCAACATTCGGATGATGGACCATGTAATTATAACGAATGACGGATATTATAGCTTTTGCGATGAAGGGATGATTTGACGGATGGGGTGCGGGCGCACCCATTCCGTTTGCTCGCACGCTCGCAAACGGAATGGGACCCAAAGCGGTATTTTGTTTTATGTTTCCCGTTCCTTCAACCACGGAGGGGCTTTTTTTGTCCTATGAAAGCGGATGGTATGATTGTACCTTTGTGACAAAAAAAGATATGATACGCTTTATTACCAAGTTTGTCGGTACCTATGGGTATGATTCCCTGAAGGAGTTCTTTCTTTCGGTGGCGCCCAGTTTCAAATATAACCTGCAACTGCCGGCTATCTCCTTCAGTGCAATCACTGCGGTAGTCAGTGAATGGATAGGTATTACCCCGTTGCTGGCGATGGCCATGCTGATCGCCATTGTTTCCGAGATGTGGACGGGCATCAGGGCAAGCAAGATTCAGGGCATAGGATTTGAATCCTTCCGTTTCTCACGCTGTATCATCAAGCTGTGTATCTGGCTGACCATCATTTATATCACCCACTCATTCTATCTGGAGAGCAAGGCGGGGGCTGAAGAAAGCTTCATCATGCTGCTGGCCACCCTATTCTTTTCCATTGTCAAAGTGTTCGTCATGACCTGGTTCTGTGTGGAGCACGTGACAAGCATACTGGAGAACCTGGCGGTTATTGACGGCAAGCCTAAAGATACGCTGATCAGGCAGGTGGGCATGTTGTGGGTGACGGTTACAGACAAGTTTAAAAAGAAGGTAGATGAGACGGAACGTTAGCTATATGTTGTTATGTGCGGTTATTGCGCTTCTTTCCTATCAAGTCGGCTATTGGCTGGGATCCCGTCACCGGAGTATTGTCCGCGTTCCGGAAACGGTGGTCAGGCATGATACAATACGACCTGCCATTCCGGAACCGGAGGTAATTGTCCGTGAGGTACCCGCAGAAGTGGATACGGCGGCTATACTGACCGACTATTTCTCGGAGAAGCATTATCTCGATACGATTATTGAGCGTCCTTACCTGCGGGTGGAAATGACCGATGTCATATCCCGCAATGCGCTACTTGACCGTACTGTAGTGGTGGATTACCGGCAACCGGTTGTTTATAACAATGCCCTGGCTCTAGGATTGGATGCCGGGCGTTACAGCTGTGTGTTATCCGCGGGGTATCGGCGTAGGTCGTGGGAGTTCAAGGCGGGCTATGACCTGTACAATAAATCACTGGTGTTGGGTATATCTAAAGATCTGTGGAGATGGTAGCGAATTTGGTCAATAACACGTATCTGTTTTCCGCCGATATGGAGGATATCCGTATTACGGACGTACACGAAAAACTGGTTTTCAAGATGACGGTTGACGGGCAGGAGGCGCTTTCTGAAGTGTACTATCCGGACAGTGGGAACGCAGTCGTCATTTGCGATCCGGGTGATATCATCAATGAATATTTCGTTCGTCCGGAACTGGGAGGCGGTGATGACCGGATCATATTGCCGCCCATGACGGTACAACTGTCCCTTTCAGACAGCGAGGCAACTGCTGACTACACGCTTTATGTGTTCCACTCAAGATACCGCGTGTCTTTCGAGCCGCTGACCGGCTTCATATTTTATTCCCGCTATAAAATCAAGCATATCAGGCAGAATACGATTGATTACCTTTCCTTCTTCGTGTCTGACAAGACAAAAGTGTATCTGGATATCATCCACCTGGAATCCGGCAGCAGCGTCAAGAAAACCGTTGAGCTGCAACTCTCCGATGCCAACCGGATGATGGCATATAACATGAGTCCGGTTAAGGTGGGCAAACTCGCGAGTCTCAGGGCCGACAATATCTTATCGTATGATGCACGCATCACCGATGGCACATTGACGGACCTTGTAAGGTATGTCATTGACCGGAAAAGCCACCGTGAAATGCACCAGTTTCTCTACTACAATGTATTCGGGTTGCCGGAATCCATTTCATTCTCAGGATTGGTGCAGTATAGTCCGGAACTGGAGGGTGATATCGCGGACATGGTGAAGCTGAAAAGAAGATTCAATCCGTTTTTCAATGATCTGCGCACGGTCAATACCGGGTATTTGGACGAAAACAAGTACAAGGCCCTGATAGACATGCTTACCTCTCCGGTACAGCGATGGTACGACACGCCTTCGCTGCCGATGGAGATCATTATTACGGATATTGACTTTACCCATACGAAAATGGGCAACCAGCGGGTAAACGTGAATCTGACCTTCTGCCCGGCAAGCCGGAAGCATCAGGTATTTGACAGGTACTCGTTTAGGGGCGGTATCTTCGATTATACATTTGACAGGACATTTGAATAAATAATATACAATGGAAACAATACGAAGAAATTTGGCATTGGCCGACATGGATATCCGCAGGGATGAACGCGGGAACCGGCGCGTCTTTTCGATAAAATTCGTCAGCAAGGAGGGTAAGGTTTACTTTATCCCGCAGGCTTATGCCTGTGGTGCCGGACGCATGAACATGAAGGAATACCAGCTTCGGGGTGTACAGCCCTGCGACTGCAAAGGCAATCCCGAAGGGCATCCCTATCCCGTGGATATTGATCTTATACTGGAGTATAACAAAATGAAAATCGTATTCTGATGAACATACTGTTTAATTCAAGCGGCATTCCCCTGCTGATGCAGTCCACGTACATATTCGGAGAGACTACCGGGGCACCGCAGAACGAGATGAAGGACCGTGCCAGGATCCTGTCGCCATACGACTTGTCGAATGTCAGCTACATAGACATTGACGGGGTGAAGGTGCGCCCATGGGGAGATGAGAATGATTTCCCGCAGAAGGCGGCCGAAGAGATTGGCAACACCAGTGTGCTCAATACCGGATTGAAATTTCTCCGGAACCTGACACTTGGTCAAGGTATTTATCCTTGTACGGTGAACGGTTACGATGATGGCGGCAACGAGATACTGAAGCCGGTTACGGATAGCCGGGTACAGGCTTTTGTCGCTTCCCGGAATGTAAGGCGCTACATGGAGAAGGTATTACGGGATTATCTGAAGTTCGGCAACGGGGCTGTCCAGTTCGTTCCGTCGGCAGCCGGCAATTCTTTTGCAGGTGTCAATCCGGTTAATGCGCTTTATCGGCGCTATTCCGAAGTGGATGAATACGGGGCTTGCAAGTGTATTGTTTCCGGATACTGGCCGCAGCGTCCGGACAAGGGGCAGTACACCAAGCTGGAGGTATTGTCTGAATATGATCCGCAGATGCACGCCGAGGTGTTAAAGTTTGCCGGGAAGATGAAGAACGGTTTTATCCTGCCGGTGCGTGACAGCTGGAGCAATGACGATCTTTACGGCATGCCTGTCTGGTGGCCGGCATACGTTTGCGGATGGGTGGAGATTGCCCATCTCATCCCCCATTTCCTCAAGAAAGCCTATAAGAACCAGATTACCTGGAAGTGGCATGTACAGATACCATACTCCTATTGGGAAAAGAAATACCCTTCCAAGGACTATTCCGTCACAGAACGCGAAGCGGCCATTCAGAAGTATATGGACTCGGTAGAGCAGAATCTCTGCGGGCCGGACAATGCGGAGAAACCGATCTTCTCACATTATGCTGTCAATGAGATGAACGGCAGGATTGAAGAGGAATGGAAGATCAAGCCGTTGGAGAATAAATACCAGGGCAGCGACAACCTTCCGGTATCGGCAGCCGCCAACTCCGAGATATTGTTTGCCTTAATGGTCAATCCCAATGTGCTCGGTGCCGGTATGCCGGGCGGTACATACGCCGGCAATCAGGGCGGTTCCAATATACGTGAGGCGTTCCTTGTGAATATTGCCAATGCCTGGATTGACCGGCAGAATATTCTGGATCCGATTGAACTCTACATAAAAATGAACGGTATGCCGGAGTGTGAACTGCGTTTCCGCAATACCATTTTAGTAACCCTCGATACCGGAAGCGGTACCAAAAAAACGTTGAGCTAATGATATTCAGTGCAGAGAAATGGAACAAGGGTGCCGAACTCAAGGCGCTGATGAAGGTGAATACCGCGATTTCGTTTGACATGATGGAGGCGCCGCTTCGGGGTGCCTTCCGACAATACCTTGTACCGTTATTAGGCGATGCGATGGCGGGCGAAGTGGTTGAAATCTATAATTTCGGTCCGGATCCGGATGTGTTGGAACAGAATACTGAAGGGGCAACCGAACGGGAGAAGCTGGATGCCCGGCTGCTTGAGATCTGCCAGCGTGCGAATGCGAACTTGGCGTTCTGGAATGATTTCGATGAAATCAGCGTCAGGATCACGGATGCGGGATTTCAACGGCAGAAGTCCGACAATGAATCCTTTCAAGGGGTCTATAAGTATCAGGAAGACAATCTTCGCATGTCTTTCCGCAACAAGGGGTTCAATGCGCTGGATGAATTGCTTGAGTTCCTGTATGCCCATATAGCGGAATATCCGGAGTTTGCGACCTCGCAGGCTTACCAGGACCGCAAATCCGCTATTGTCCGCAGTACCGCGGATGTGAATGATGTCTGTTTCATTGGCGGCAGCCGGATTATCTTCCTGCGGTTGCAGCCACATTTGAAATTTGTGGAGGAAATGCTGCTTCAACCGGCTATCGGTGACAGGCTTTACGAGCACCTGATTGACGGGCTGGTCAATCCGCCTGAAGATGAAGAGCGGCGGAAGAATGTGGAACGTTTGCGCCTGGCTTGTTCCCGCTACATCGGGACAATGGCGGTCAGACGGCTGTTGATGGAGACGGGCAGCATTACGGACCGCGGGCTGTACTTCACTACAATCCGGTCAGGTGAAAAGGGCAATGAACAGAAAGAGCCGGTCGATACGAAACGGATAGCTGTACAGATACAGAACCTGAAGGCGGATGCCGACATGTACATGACGGCATTGCTGCGGATTGCCCGCAGTTATTTTACTGACTACTATGCCGGTGATCCCCGCAGGATATTCGACCGGGACAATGACCGTAAACGTACATTCTGGGTATGAGAGAGCTTCGTATGGCATATCGCAGCTTCGGTGTCCGGCGTGAGGCTATACGCCGGGTGCCTCAGAAATGGGAAGAACTGACACCGGATCAGTTCCTGCTCGTGTCACGGTTTTACCTTCAGGAGACGGATGAATCATCCTTCCTGAAGGAGTTCTATTCCCTACCTTCCGGTGTCATTGCGGACAGCTATTACAGGTATAAGCTGAGTGAGTTACTTGAGTTCATCAGCGATTGCCGTGTCCGGATGGATCGCTTTATCCTTTCCGGTGTGGCCGGATTGAAGGCACCGGGTGAACGCCTGAAGGGGATGTGTTTCGAGCACTTCATGCATGTGGACACCGCCTTCAACCGCTATGCGCGTGACGGCAAGGATGCCTCACTGGATACTTTCATATCAATGCTGTACCTGAAGCATAACGAATATATTGTCCTACCGGCGGGTGGAAAAAACGGCTTATTTAGCAGGCAGAAACCGCTGATACTGCAAAAACGGCTGGCGGAAGTGGCGAAGATAGACAGGCATGTCAAGTATGCCATATTCCTGAACTACGTTTTTGTCAAGAGGTGGCTTTCCAAGGCGTTCCCTTTCCTGTTTCCGTTGAATGAAGAACCGGAACCGGAGAAGAACAAAAATAAACCGGCCGCGCCATCGGTCAACTGGCTTGATATCTTCGATGCCTTTGTCGGTGATGATGTGGCGGTGATGGAGAAATACCAGGCAATGCCGGTGGCAACGGCGTTCCGCCTGCTCAATAAAAGAATACGTGACGCTCAAAAACAGAAGAAATGACATTTTCAGAGTACATAGAGAGTTTAGCCGAAAGACACGTCGATATCCGGCATAAAGAGAATGGCGAGGTACATTTCCTTTCATCCGAACGGGAGAAGCACACGGCACTGGACAGTGTGCTTCACTATCCGGCGGTGATTCTGGACCGTGGCTCAGGGTTCGGATATGGTGGTGCTCCGGGGGCATACCTGAAGGAGCGTGATTATCTGTTATTCGTATTGGAACATGTGTCCGATACTTCAGACTACGAGCAGATAGAGGCTGCACTTGATAAGTGTGAGCGTATTCTGGATGAGATGCTGAACCAGGTAATCGAAGACAAGAGGGTGAAAAGACAATGGCTTGCCTTCACGCTTGAAGAGGTGGAAGCGGATTATGTGGTGAATAATGATAACCAGCTTTACGGGGTGGTCGCGGCAATACACTTATCGCAACCCTATAAAGCTATTAACTGTAGGAAGGCATTCAACTGATATGGCGGATACGATTGAAACACTTAAAGAGTTAGCCCAGCAGGTACGGTATGCTACCCGGGAGGGAGAAAACACGGGAGAACGTGTCGGACGTACCTTGGTGGGCATTTTGAATCTGTTATCACAGTGTTCTTTAGAAGAACTGAATAAAATTTTCCTTCATAAATCCAAGCCTGATGAAACCCCTTTCCTGCTGAAGTTATTGGGGGGTGCCGAAGTTGGTGAAACCATCGACTCATTAGTTGCCGGGAAAGGTATTCTACTTAAAGATGGCCGTGTACAGGCTGATACCTTGGAAGCTCGTTTTGCTCTCATTGTTCAGGAAGTGATCTTCAACCGTTTGTCTGCTATGGAATCAGATTATTCTTTTTCCGAATCTGGCACGATTGAGAGCGTCGAACTATTGGAAGATGGTACCTATCGTTTACCACTTCGTAAACGTTGGGAAAATGACTTCACGGCATTGGCTGAAAATGATGTGGTCTATGGAGTGGCCAACATCCTCGCTTCCGGAGATGGTGATTATTACACTTCATGGTTACGTGTTTTACACGTTGACACGTCAGCAAATACAATCAATGCTGTTATGTATCCTGATGATGAAGTACCCGGTGGCAAGAATTATCCTCCTGAACCGTTGATGATTATAAGTCATCGGGGTAATCCAGTGAATGAAAACCGTCAAGGATATTGGTATTTATCCAGTCGCGAAAAGTGTATATGTATGCTTGATGGTGTGACAAAGCCTATCCTGGAAGAGAATAACTATTCCATCCTCATAGGCCGTTTGAAACACTTGTCTATATTCGACAATCTTCCAATCAATTACCTGCATACATACGTGTACTGCCGTGGTATTGCTGTTCAGGATATCCACCGTATAGATTACCAAGGAATTCCTGTACGAGCAGAAAACAATCGTGGCAAATGGAGTGCCGAGGAAGCTGTTAGTGATCCTTATAAATCCACTCTGGATATGTATGATGCCGTTTACCATTATGGCTGTAAATGGATGTGTCTTACTACCGGTACCACTGATGTGCCCAGGTATGGTAGTGTTGGTTGGGCTATGATTGAGGGAAATCCGGATTTCACTATAGACATAGAAAGTACCAACGGATGGCATTTTGATGCTGAGAAATTCACTACAACCCTTATCATAACCGGTGATCTTTACAATCAGGATGTGACCGATCATATCCTCGACGAAGATATTGAGTGGACAAGAGACACCGGTGATGTGACAGAGGATAATGCTTGGGCAGTGAAACGTGCCGATGCCGGAAAATCCTTGCCTCTAACATTGGATGACCTTGGTCCCAACTATATGAATCTGACTGGATGCAAGTTTATAGCAAGAGTGCTGTTGCGTGACGGACAGAATAATCATGAGACAACAGATTATGTACCTTTTTAAATTGTAAGATTATGGAAAAAATTGGATGCCTTTTTTATCCGCATGTAGTGGAATACTCATATAGGCTATTAGGAGTTTTCTCTATGCGTTCGATGAGTATAGTTCACGTAGAGAAATTCTATGGCGAAGAAGCATTAAAAAAAGCGGTTGAGAAAAAAACAGGCCGCAAAGTTGTAAGAATTATATCTCATACCTAATTATGCAGAGCAAAAATCGTAAAATAACGATCAACTATCGCCCTCTTCAGATAAGTGGAGACATCGAAGTTGTAGGCAGCGTACCGGATATGCAGGTGTATCAGGCTGATAAGAATGAATACACCCCGGACTATACGCTTACTCCCCTGACGCTCTTTCCACGTTGTAACGCCACCGATCCGGATGCAGTTGCCAAGCTTGGTACTGTCAATGCTTCATTGACGAACATGAAATGGTATGAACGTATAGGCGGTATTCGAACATTGATCACATCATCTAATACCAATTATGTAATTACAGATTCAGGATCGGAAAAGGGAAAGATTCAGATGAAGAAAAATGTCTCGACGATCAATCCCGTCACACTTGAATTTTATGCCGAGTATGTAGACAGTAAACGTAGCGGGCAAACATACGTGTACAATTTTACCCGGTTAATCCGTTCGGTGGATGGCAGTGAACCGACTCCTAAACTGATGATAGACTCACCTTCAGGTTTGGACTGGAATCCTCTGCGTGACACTGTACAGCAAACGATCACCGCTAAGCTGATTGTAGGAGATACGGATGTGACCGCTACGAATAAATGCAGGTTCTTCTTTTACCGGAAGCTTGAAAATGGATCGCTTGAACAGATAGTTGACGGTAACGGTGATAACGACTGGGAGTTTGTGTCGCTCAATAAGAATGTATTTACTTTCGACCGGAATTATATAGGTGAGGATCAGATATATGTCTGTAAAGCCTCTTATTCCAAGGATGGCACTCCGGCTTCTACACCTGATGATGGTATTGGCTATGTATCTACTACTATCCGCCGCCGGATACCTTCAATTGAAGTCGACTGGAAAGGTGTACCGCAACAGGTGGCCGATGGCACGACGGTAATATATCCAAAGCCTATAATTCGAGATACGATAGGTGATATACCTAACCCTTCCGAGGTACTGGATTGTGAATGGAGAACCAAAGCGGCGGGGGCTTCTTCGTACACGTTGGTGGCAACCGGCTTCAATCCGAGTATCCCTTTCACTGACGGGATGATGCTCGATCTGACAGTAATAGACAGAGGCCCCTATGCTGCTCTGGTAACGTCTGACGGAAAGTATATCGTAAACAGCGATAACAAGTTTATCGTTGCAAGGAAAAGAATTGTTTAATTTTAAAATACTTGATTATGGCATTTTATATCAAAGTAACCAAAGAGGTGGCGGATGCGCTCGATCTGATTGCTATCCGTAATAAAACAGCAGATGGCAATGTGCTGTTATGGCAGGCTGACGTAGCGGGCTTTCCCGGTGATACCGTGTTCGAGCGTGCTGTGGAAGTAGGCGGTGTCTGTCTTACTCCGCAGCAAGCGAAGGCAGAGATCGACGGAACAGACAATCCCACTGAGGTTAGCACGCCGGATAAATATAAAGTAGAAGATCCTGAGGAATCTGATAATACAGAAGGGGAGGTAACCAATGAGCATAGCGAGTAAAGTCGGACAGGTGACCTTTTCGCAGAAGTCCGGTGTATATATGGCGGCAATCCTGTGCGATAAAGGTGACTTATACCAGGAATATGACGGTGATTCATCCGCTCCTACAAATATTGCACCGGATTTTACGACATTGAAACCTACATTGTCTTTCCTGCTGACTTCCTCCCGTGTAGCTGAAGGAATTGTTGTGCCATCTTCCATTAAGTGGTATTTCAACGATGTGCTTATTAATTTCACGTCCAATGTATCAACAAATACCTTCGGAGGTGAAACCGGGCACTTCAGGTTTGTGCCGTATGCTGCCGGTACTACAAACTATTACGGCCTTCAGGTAGTCAAGAACCTTGTGAAGGCTTCTGCTGGCGCAAGCTGTACGATCAAAGGAGTGGCAACGGTGACAGTCGGTAATGTTTCGGATGAAATACAATGGGTTTATCCTATCCCGATAACAAAGGGAGTCGGAAATCAGAAAGTGGTGACCATCATGGCCGGCGATGACAAGTACTTCGCCATCCGGGAGAAGGGAGGCAGTGTTATATTGTCAGCCGTTGCCCGTTTGGGAGCTTCGGAACTGACAGCCGGTTTATCATACAAATGGTACAGGATGATCAACAATGCATGGAACCTGATCAGCGGACAAACCGGAAAGAACCTGACGGTAACGGACAGCATGGTGGATACTACCGGCATATTCAAGGTAGAGGTATATCAGGATTCTACTCTTATTGGTTTGGATACTCAGACGGTAATCGATTTGTCTGATCCCTATGACATCATAACCAATCCGACACCGGAAGATGAGACCATCAGCAAGGCAGGAGATACGGTAGTCTACAGGCCTATTCTTGTCAAACGTGGAGAGACAACGAAGGCCAAGGATATGACATTCTATTTTGTTTTCATGGACAGTGCCGGCGTGATACTTAATCCCTCTACGGCTAATACTCCTTCCGCCTCCGGTACCTGTACTTATGAAATGTGTCAGCAGGCAGGTGGCAACGTGGCATGGACAATAACAACTAAAGATTGATAATATGACATTAGCAACAAAAACAGGAGAAGTTAAATTCCTTCAGCAGGGGAAACGAGGTATGTTGCCATACCCGGCAGGTGAATATGACCTACATACATCTTATGTTTGTACGGATATGCTCGCTCCTTATGTACTATACAATGGTATCTATTATGTGATGAACCAGGTCACAACATGGGTCGGACAAGGTATGCCATCTAATATCAATAATCCCCAAAAAGATTATGCTGTCAATGGTACAAAGGCTACTTGGATACCGTTTGAAAACTACAAGGCCATTTATGTAGAACTCCTGATGGCTAACTTCGCAAAATTGGCGAGTGCTGTCTTTTACGGTGACTATATGTTCTCACAACAAGGTGTTGATGCTGACGGCAATCCGACGTCAAATTATAAAGGGTTCGGCTCGAATGACTTTACACCGAATATCCTTTTGGATTTTAAAACGGGGTATGCAAAATTAATCAATGCCGATATAGTCGGAATTTTAAGAGCAAAAGCAGTATATACGAGTTTTCAACGACTGATTTTTGAATCGGGATACGTTCTTAATCCTCTAAAAGATGGTTTGAATATACTTACTCAAGGTAATGGTTTTACGCCTACTTTGGTCTTGCCATCTCCTGCAGATTGGGATGGTGTTCAATTGACAATCTATATTCCAACACCATCAACTCGCCTGAATACAGCAATATATATTAAAAACAATAATGGGTATTTTGAATACAATAAACGTGTTTATGATGAAAAATATAATAGATTTCTGTGTTATGTAGGATATACCAGACTGCAGTCTGTTGATGGGAATTGGTACATAGAATCAGTGACAAAGGATGACTTGTCTAAAGTGTAATGGTAATACAGAGAAATCTGTCTTTATACAGCTTTCCCTTGATGCTATAAATCGGGAATTAATTAAACAAAAAGAGACTAAAAATAAAATGTTAAATTGGGCTGAATTTCATAGTAGAAAAAACGCCCGTTAAAAGTACAAGGGTATGATAGAGAAGATTATAATTAAGGATTACAATAATGATCTGGAAACCAAAGATAGTTTAAACAGAGTGAAAGCAGTTGATGGCTCTGGTAATGATATACTTGTGTCACCTGGTATTGTGGCCAATAGTGGAGGATGTGGGGTATTTGCATCAGAAAGTCGTTTAGAGCAAGATAAGTGGTACAGAATAGCGATAGGAAGTTTTGGAAATACTGCAAGTTCAGCAATTATCAATATATGTAAATACTATAATAATGGCACCCCTACTTCTCAATTGTTTTATGTAAGTGCAGATGGTTATAGCAATGGACAAGCTGTTATTCAATTGGCAAAAGGAGGAATTAGTAACTCTATAGCAAAGGCGAGAATAATATATCAAGTATCGACACAAGTGAGAGTCATGTTGGATATTTATATTGCATCGCCGAAGCTCAATGACTTTACTATATCTTACAGCAACAATATTGGTTTTTCATTCCAATCTCCAAAAGAAGTCAGTGCAGATATTCCAGAGGGCTACTCTGTTAAAGAATTTACATTCTAAATAAGGGCGACTTTGGTCGCCTATTTTTATATCATATCTTCTGCCCGTTAAAAACGGAAGATATGGAAAAGATACAATTTTCAGAAGTAGAGAAAAATCTACCGAGTGGAACACCTGCAAAGATTAGAACTTTAGATAGTAGTGGAAACAGCATTTTGTCTACAATTTCGGAAGTGGCTAAATCTATAGGGGCGTATAACCTAACAAAGACTTTTGCACCTTTAGAAGAATACGAAGTAAAAGAAGTAAAGGGATGTTTGATACTTGCTCAAAATGCATCTATACAACATGAAATTGGGGTTGCCATACTATATAGTAACTTGGGAGGTGTTGTTTTGAATAATGTTTCAGGAGTGAGTTTTTTAGAGCAGAATAAACAAGCCTTTAGCATATATAGAAAAGAAACAAATGGATCTATTTACATAAAAAATAATACAGAGACTTCCAGGGTTATATATGTAAGATTAATTTCTATCATATAGCGTAATTGTACCAATTATTCTTTCTCTGTCATATCTTCCGCCCGTTAAAAGTATAAGGGTATGTTAAAGAAAGTCACGACTAAAGAGTATAATAATGCTTTAGAGGAAAAGGATAGTGTTCATAAAGTGAAAGCAGTTGATGCTGCTGGCAATGATATACTTGTGGCATCAAGAGTTGTTGCCTTCAGTGGAGGATGTGGTAAAATAACGACAGTTGGGCGATTAGCATGGGGGCGATGGTACAGGATTGCATCTTCGAAGAGTGGTGCCAATCCAAACAGTTTACTACTTAATGTAGGAAACCTATATGTGAACAGTCCTGCGATATCACAGTTATTCTATATTTCTGCTGAAGGATTTGGGAATAATCAAGTTATCACTCAACTCGCTTGCGGCGGTGACAAGTGCATTTCTAAAGCTCGAATATTATACAAGAGATCAACAACAGAAGGTCCAATAATTGAGATACTCGTGAATGCACCCAACGAAAATTATTATGCTTTTGCTTATAGCAATAATATAGGTTTTGTTTTTCAAGAACCAGTTGAAGTTAGTGAGACACCAGAGGAAGGATATTCAGTCAAAGAATTTTCATTTTAAAAGAGGGCGGCTACGGTCGCCTCTTTTTATACCACTTTCTTTGCCCGTTAAAAACGGAAGATATGATTGAAAAGGTACAAGTAACGGATACAAGTGTGATTGAGCAAGTAAGAGTAAGTTTGCCAATAGCCACAACAAATAAAAGCGGATTATACAGTCAAGAATATGTAACCAAGTCATTACAAACAAGTGAATCCCCTAATAAATTAATAAAATTGTTTTCATGCAAAAGAAGAGGATTCTCAGGTAAAGTAACCGTGTTATTTCGGCGCGGAGAATCAACTGATATATCAGAGTTTAGCATCTATTCAAATGCATATCAGAACGTAGAAGGAATGTCTATTATAAATATTTATAAACGCAGTGGAAGTGTTCAATATATAAAGTATTACCATGATGGAGAATATGTATATGCTTATATAGGAGCAGCGTATCATATCATTTACTGCAAACTGGATTTCATATTCTCAGGAGAATTTATTTGGGAAGAACAAACAGGCATAGATATTAGCACGTTAACGGAAATATCTTTTACTGAATAATACTAATTATATTAAGCTATTGTTTTCCATTCATTTCTTCTGCCCGTTAAAAGTACAAGGGTATGGAGAAGATACAAGTAACGGATACAATCGTTGTTGATAGTATTAGAGAGGCTATCCCTACGGCTACAAGGCAGGCAAAAGGATTAATGCCTGTTATTACGGAGAAAAGCCCTTATCAACGATATATACAATTAGATAAAGATTTGGAAATGGAATTTGATTACAGTTATGGTATGATAGCTCTATGGTCCTCTCAAAAAGGATATTCCTCAATTATACTTCTTGGAACGATAGCTCTTAATATTGTTTCTGAAATAAGTGATCATATGGGCTTTAGTTTATCAACAGTAAAAGATACAGCCGGAAAGGTAAATGTATATAAAAAGGGGGAAATGAAATTTGTCGTGCAAAATAAGAGTAATAATCAATTCCGATTCTATATCAGTTTCCAATAAAAGAGCTGGGATTACTCCCAGCCAATCAATCGATCCATGTGATTTCTGATTCAAGAACGTTAAGGAATACGCAATTACCTGAATAAAATCCCGTGAAAAAGATATTAAAATAGGCGGAATTTCCAAGTTGGATAGCAATATAATTATCTCCATTGTATGTGCATTTACCGCATTTCATAGATGCGTCCGAATGAGAGAATTTGAAAGCATTATAGGCTGTTACACAAACGACATCACACATGTAGACAGCTAATCCAGCAGCAGCATGCCCGCGCAATGCAAACATCCTACCCAGCATCCCGCAAAAATCATTTCTTTGATTGCTATTATATCTACTTACCAATAAAACAGATTTTTCGCCATCACCTCCCTTTCTCCCTAAACTTTTAATAGCGGCATAAGACATCCCTCCATCTCCAACTAAAAAAGAATCCTTAGCTATTTGCTGATTGGATAGAATATTACCAGGAGTGATATTTCCTCCTACTCCATTATTCAGACCTACTAACTTTGATATTGAATTTGAATCAGGCCATTCATTTAGTGCATTATTTAAAAGTATCTTCTCTATCATACCCTTGTACTTTTAACGGGCGTATGAAGCACATTTTTTTCTGCTGGATTACTTTGCTATCTTCACAAGCAAAAAATGGTTTACGCATACATTAGAGTGAGTACCGATAAACAGACGGTCGAGAATCAGAGATTTGAACTTCAGAATTTTGCCAATGAACGCCGGTTGGTTATTAATAAATGGGTTTCAGAAACAGTATCAGGTACAAAGGCCGCTAAAGATAGAAAGTTAGGACCACTTTTAAAGAGAATGAAGAAGGGGGATACGCTTATACTTTCTGAAATTAGCCGGTTAGGTCGTAATCTTATGGGAATTATGAGTATGCTTCATCTTTGTATGACAAAGGAAACCTTTGTTCTGACTGTTAAGGAAAGGTATGAACTCGGCAATAACATCAATAGCCAGGTACTGGCTTTTGCTTTCGGTTTATCAGCACAAATAGAGCGTGACCTTATCTCCCAACGTACTAAAGAAGGACTGGCACGGCGTAAAGCAAGTGGCCAACAATTGGGACGTAAGAAAGGTGATAAGAATACGCACTATAAGCTATCAGGCAAGGAAAAACTTATCCGGACGATGCTCAATTATGGTTTTTCCAAAGCTGCCATCTGTCGAAAATTGAAATGTAACTTTAAAACACTTGATGATCATCTTGTGAGAATGAATGTCCTATGTACAGATTGAGCTACACCATACATTTGCCTATATTTCATTTATTTAGATATTATGGCAAAAGCAGAAGTTTTATTCAAGATCATCCGCAAATGGGAAGGCGGATGGAGTGACCACAAAAACGACAGAGGTGGTAAAACCAACATGGGTATTACTTTGTCTACATGGAAATCATGCGGTTATGACAAAGACGGCGATGGCGATATCGATGCGGATGATCTACGATTGATTACTCCGGAAGATGTATTCAATATCTTCAAAAAGTATTATTGGGACCGTTATCAGGCTGATTTTATACATAACCAGTCTATTGCCAACATTTGTGTGGACTGGGTATGGGCGTCCGGACGTCCTGGAATCACAAGAGTACAGCAACTCCTACAGATTAAGGTGGATGGTATTGTAGGGCCTCAGACGGTTGCCAGTATCAATCTGGCCAACCAGCGCCAGTTGTTTGAAGCTGTCAAGGCGGACCGGATCCGGTTTGTTGAAGAAATCTGTAAAAAGGACCCGTCGCAGCTTGTGTTCCGGAAAGGATGGTTGAACCGGATCAATGATTTCAAGTTCTCCGTTCGCTAATTTCTTGTCCTTTTTTCCACTCTTTTCAGCCTTTAGTTTTGTGCCTGAAACTAAAGGCTTTTTTTATGGCAGAAGATACTAATCAGAGCAGACTGGTCACAGCACCGGAATTTAAAAAGAATGTAAGTACCTGGATGGACTCCATCATTGGCATGTCAGGAAGCATTCTTTATCTCAGGACTAAAGGTACCAATGAGTTAAACCGGAGTCTGGAGAAGAAAATGCGGTATGCCGAAGGGGGTACCGAAGATGATATAAACCGTATTGCATTCAAGTTCAAGCAATATGGCGTATTCGTTCATTACGGTGTGGGACGTGGATATACCCGCATCAATGGCATGGTAGTCAGAGGATATAATCTGTATAACCGGAAAAAGCGTACGTATCGCAACGAGACCATCAGGACGGCACTGGTCAAGAAAGGCTACTCCAATGCGGAAATAAAAAAGCAGAAATACCGGACCGAGATCGGTACTTTCACCGTACTTCGCAGACCCGTTGATTTCATTGATGGAGTAATTGACAAACATATCACCGAGCTTGCGGATATCTCAGGAGAATATTACGGAGACAAGGCTTTCAAAAAGATACTGGACACATTTGGCAAACTAAAGATTCAGAAAAATGGCAAAAAGTAAGTCTGAAAAAAGAGGCATCTATCTTTATATCGATGGAAAGGAAATAGTCAATGATGTCAACCACATAGAGAAAGAGTGTCGGCAATTGACGCAGCAGCTGAAGACCATGACTATGGGCTCTGAGGAATACAACCGCACTATGGCGAAGATACAGCACCTTCAGGGTATACTCAAACAGCATCGCCAGGAGATCAAAGGTATCACTACCGAGACCAAGAAAGCGACTGTCAGTATCGGCAGCATGGTAGATTGGTTTAACCGATTCGGTGGGGTTATCTTGTCTGTGATCGGTTTTCTGACCGGTGTAACTCTTGCATTACGCACCATCAGAGATGAACGCAACAAATTAGAAGAGTCACAAGCCGGGCTAAAAGCTTTGACCGGACTTGATGATGATAACATTGCCTGGCTGACCGAACAGGCTAAGACGCTTTCCACTACCATGACAAAAGAGGGGCTACGTGTCCGCCAGTCGGCTGCTGAGATACTGGACGCCTTCATGTTGGTGGGTTCGGCCAAACCTGAATTGCTTGGTGATAAGGAGGCACTCAAGGCCGTGACAGAAGAAGCGATGCGGTTACAGGCGGCTGCTAAAGATATCACTCTCAATGAGGCGGTTGATTCGCTTACTTTGTCGCTCAACCAATATGGCGAAGCTGCTGACCAGGCAGGGCGTTTTGCCAATGTGTTGGCCGCCGGTTCCCAAGCCGGATCCGCCAATGTTGCAAGTCAGGCAAAGGCAATCCGGAATGCAGGTACCGCAGCGGCTTCAGCCAATGTTCCCATTGAACAGACGGTTGCTTTGATTGAAACGCTTGCCTATCGGGGTATAAAAGATGAAGTGGCTGGAACGGGATTGAAAAAGTTCTTCCTGGTACTTCAGACCGGAGCGGATGAAACCAATCCTAAAATTGTAGGGTTGGATAAGGCTTTAGAGAACCTGAAGAATAAGAATATGGATGCAGGCGTCATTAAAAAGATGTTCGGGGAAGAAGGTTATAACACTGCATCCGTAATCCTTCAGAACACAGAGATGGTGAAGGACTTCACAGCTGCCGTTACTGGTACGAATGTGGCGTATGAACAGGCAGCGATAAACAGTGATACGGCACAGGCTAAGTTGGAACAGGCGCGTAATAAGATGAAATTGGCGGCTATTGATCTGGGTGAGAAGTTGAATCCGGCTTTAGCGGTGAGTACGAATATGCTGAGCAATGTTATTAAAATTCTGCCTGGACTGATTGACTGGATCCAAAAGTGGGGAGGTACCGTCGTGACTCTGCTTGTTCCGTTGGCAACCTATTATGCGACACTTCGGTTGATTGCGCTCCATCATACTTCTTACAACAAAGTCATGCGTGCAGGCATTATCGTCAAGACTGCCTACCGGATGGCCACCATTGCCCTGAATGATGCACTGGCGGGTGACTACAAGGCAATAACCCGATTAATTTTGCAGATGCGTTCTCACAATATCATAACCCGGACGGTGGCAGCCGGTACGCTTGTTCTCCGGGCAGGTGTAGAAGCTTTGACACTCCGTTTCTCTGCCGCAACTAAGGCAATACGGGCGGCATGGGCGGTATTGGGGCTGAATCCTATAGCTACCATTGCTACAGCTATTGCCGCCGTTGCGATTGCATCCTACAAACTGACACAACGCACCAAGGCTTATTACGACTTAAACAAAGTCAATGAGAAGATAACAGAAAAATCAAATAATGAATATAAGCGCCAGTCATCACTAATCGATCAGTTGACCACCAAAATACACAATAATAATCTCTCCAATTCAGAACGTAAGAAGGCTATTGAAGAATTACAGGCCATCATTCCGGATTATAATGCAGAGATTGATAAGGAGGGCAAAATCATCAATGAGAATACAGAAGCTCTTGAACGATATAATACAGTACTGGCAACCAATATCGAATTGAAAGAGGTTGCTGACGAACTGGATAAACACCGGATCAACTTGATGCGTCTGCAAAAATCCCCGGCATTAAGTGACAATTCACCGATGGGGTCAATGGCTCGCGAGGATGTTCGCAACAAGATTTCCCAAGAAGAAGAGATAGTAGCATCTTTGACTGATCGGTACAAGAAGCTGGTACAGGAGAAATGGAAAGCATTGAATCCGAAGACTGTTACTCCGGATCCTTTGTCCTCTGTTACTAATGGCGGTAATGGAGGTACCGAATCAGAAGAAGAACGGAAGAAACGCGTGAGTAAGGAACTGGAGGATCTGGAGACGAAACACATGCAGCAGATGACCCATCTGCAAAAACTGTATTTAGAGGGTGAGATTAAAACCAATGAAGAATATATTGCCTTGCAAATAGACCTGGAGAAAAAGACGTTGGATGAAAAACTAAAAATAGTTGGACTGGAACCTCATGAACGAGAAAAGTTACAGGTAAAGATGTTGGAGGCTCAGATTAAATTTAATGAAGAATGCAAAAAGCAGGATGAAAAAGCTGAAAAGGAACGGCAAAAAGCAGCAGACAAAACAGCTAAAGAACGTCTTTCCATACGTCAGAAACAATTACGTATCGAGCTGGAGGAAGTTACAGCAAATCATTATAGAAATCTCACTTCAGAAGAAGAATTTGCCAAAGAAGTTAATGACATCAGACAACGTTACTGGCAGGATTTACTTGATAACTATCAATTGACAGAGGAACAGCGGACAGAAATAGATAAAGAGCAGGCCGAAGCAAAAACAGATGCCGAGAAAGAAAAGTATGAGAAAACGATGGAGATGCACAAACAATATGCATCCATGGTGGAAAGCATTGCTGCTGATTTTGGTGAAACTATCGGTGAGATGATTGCTACCGGTGAGCTATCATTAAAAGACTTCTTGAAAGAAACAATTCTGATGGCATTGGATGCCTTGGAGCGTGTCATTGAAATTTCCTGTTTGGAAGTAATGGTTAAGAATCTGGCAGCAACAGCCCCTTTATCATTTATTGGTGCAGCAAAAGCAGCCTTGCAAATAGCGGCTATCAAAGCATCCTTTGCAGTGGTTAAAGGTATAGTTGGCAATTTCTATACAGGTGGCTACACTGGTCCCGGCAACTGGGATCAGCCTCAGGGTATCGTTCATTCCAATGAATTTGTTGCCAACCGTTTTGCGGTGGCCAATCCGAATTTACGGCCGATATTCGACGCTATTGATGTGGCACAGCGCACTGGGAATGTTGGTAATTTGACAGCCGAAGATATCGCAGCTGTGGCAGGATCCGGCAAGAGTACGCGTACCGTTCCGGCTAAGGCGCCCGGAGCCAGTGCCACAACAACAACCAATGATCCGGCTATGGTGGCGATGCTGGTAGAATGTACCCGTGTACTGCGTAAGCTTAAAAATCGTCTGGATGATCCGTTAGTGGCGGAGACTTATGTTACCGGTAAACGGGGTATTAACCAAGCGCAACGAGAATATAAAAAATTAGAGAATAACAAATCACGCAACAAGCAATGACCGAATTATACATTGACGGACAGTTGGCTGCCCTTCCTGAAGGGTTCAACTTTACATTCACTTCCGAGAATCCATATTTCACTCGTAGTTCCAATTATTCATTGGATATCGAGCTTCCCATGCCGGCTAATCATGCCATATTCAAACATGTTAATAGGCTGGATGTGACGAAGAAAAAGACCATCCTTCCAGCTATGCTCATCGTGGATGCCAGGTGCCTGCTTTATGGCAGCGCAGTTTTATTGTCGGTAGAGGACACATTAGTTAAAGTACAGCTTGTATCTGGTAATGCGGAGTTTAATCTTCTTACGAATGATGATATCTATATTGATGAGTTAGAGCTGGGAGGTCCTTATATGCCTCCGCAGCCGGGAATTTTTCAATACTTCTTACCGGAATCAGAGATGAAGGCAGCCTATGGCTCGGTAGATGAAGTGGACGGGGTTTTTCTCCCGGTATTTTGGCAAGAAGCAAAAGAGGAGAATTTGGTCAATAGAGTTACGTATGAAGAGGGCACAACCAACTTTAATCCCGGTTCTAACATGTTTGTAGGAAGCTTCCAGCCCTACCTGCTTACAGTCATTAAAAAGCTGGTTGAATATTTCGGATACACCTTTGATACCACTTTCTTTGATAACAGCTTCTTGCGGAATATCTATATATGTAGTGCGGTAAACTCGTTTCGCATTGAAACAGCATTGCCACACTGGACGGTTTCTGAATTCTTCGACGAATTGGAGAAATTCCTGGGTGTCATTACCGTTGTAGACGAACATGCCAAGGTAGTACGCTTTGTCGAACTGAATAATTACTTCTCCAATCCTGATAAAGAAATCATTGATCACGCTGCATTGTTGCGTGAATATGCGGTTGAAGTAGACGAGGAGAAGAACGATAAGGATGTAACTTCCGGCAATGTCGGTTATGATCTTCCTTCCACTTCCGATGACGGCTACTTCCGGCTGGATCGGTATCTGCTGAAGGCAGCTAAAAAGGCTGAATATGCCAACTACCAGGATATGAAAAACGCCTATGACAGTATGGATAAGGAAGAACGGAAGAGAGTGATATTTGTCGTAGGTAAACGTTACTACATCAACTACAATGAGAATGAGACAGACACACTGCGTGAAGTCAATCTCTATGCCGACCTCATCCGTGACCCGGAGTCTTACGATACGGACGCCGAACTAAAGATAGTCCCTGCCAAGATTGTACAATATGATCGTGGTACATGGAAACGGCTGGAACATAATTTCGATGTGGTGAGAACTGACACCAGCTTAGTTTTGAATATTCCCTTAATCAGCTATTACCGCAAAAATTATAATCCGGATTGGATTATTAGTCCCCAAGGAGAAGCATTCAATATTCAAGAAGCCATCAGCGGTGATGTTGAGTTACCGGAGAAACAGCAAAAGAATGATCGTATGGAGATAGCTTTCAATACCGGAAAGTTCAACCGGCAAAACGTGACCTCCAACGGACAAACCAAACCTTACAGTCATGCTTATCCGTTTACCGACTACCAGCAGAAGACTGCTGCGCAGCTCACTGATTTTCTTCCGTATTCGCTCAGCCTGAATGACGTTTGTCCGGACAGCGTAGGTCATCGGCTTTCTGTTCTGAAGATGTTTCATTCTAATATTCCCTATACCATCAACTTTCAAGCTAACCGTTTGCCGGATGTAAACAAGGTGTTTCTTATTGGCAATAAGCAATATTTGTGCGAGAAGATTGAGGCGGAAATAGATACGGATGGGTTGAATAGGGTGCTGAAGGGGACTTTTTACAGGGTAGAATAAAATAATAGTAAAAATACTATCTTTTATTTGGGGGATAATAGTAAATATACTATCTTTGTAGTGCTAAATCAAAAACAAGTGTTCTATGAAAGTTGTGAAAGTATCAGAAATCATCCGAATCTTGAAAAAAGACGGCTGGTATTTGGCGCACCATGACGGAACAAGTCACCGGCAATTCAAGCATCCCACCAAAAAGGGAAAGGTGACTGTCAACGGTAAGCTGTCAGATACTCGATCGGGATGGTTACTGAAGAGCATTGAAGAGCAATCGGGGATAAAGTTCTGAGAACTCCCCGAGAGCTCGCTCTCGTAGAATCAGATTTAGTAAATAGCGGTCACGTGTGACCGCTATATTTTAGAAACGAATAAAACAATATATAAGTATGGAACAAGTTGTAATGAAAACCAGCCACACAGAGTCCGGCTATTGCTGTTCATGCGACTTATTGCCGGGGTGGACAGTTTCAGGTAGCAAGGATTTCAAGAAGTTTAAAGCTTATGTGCAAGAAAGTATAGACTTTTATTTGGAGTGTGCGAAAAAAGACGGTGAAGAATATCCGGCTGTATTCGATGGGGCTTATGAAGTAAGCTATCATTTTGATGCTTGCGCTTTACTGAACTATTATCAAGGCATCTTGTCTTTTTCCGGTTTACAGGCAATAACGGGTATCAACCAAAAACAATTGGCACACTATGCGGCAGGACGTAGTAAACCACGTCCCCAACAAGTGAAAAAAATAGAAGACGGCCTTCATGCTTTGGCAAACGAATTAAGAACAGTCTCTGTATTGATTTAGCACTTTTCAAAGACTTGTAATCTTGGGCGGAACTCTAAAAAGTTCCGCTTTTTTTTGTCAATTGGTTAGTTATTCCGACCTTTGCAGTGCCCAATATAAATCAAACGTTTCAATTCCTTATGTCGTGTAACCCGTCCTCAATCGGGTTCCGGGTGGTTCCGGTGGGCACACGGCATAAGGAATTGATTTTTTGTGCAGGTTATTAATTAATATTTTAATATTATGCGAAAGAAAATTTCATGTTTACTGTTTTGTGTTTTAGTTTTGTCAGCTTGTAGTGTAAGTAATTTACCGGCACCTAAATCAGAGGTTATTATGATTGACTACTCTATCTTGACTCAAAAAGGGTATTTTGTAACAGAATCTAATTCTGTGAATTTTGATTACGAAGCAATAGGTAGTATTTATGCTGAAGAAGTTGGTGGGTGGGTACCCAAAGATGGAAAGTCCAAATCTACGGATCCTAAAGAGAACTACTATATAAATTCCAATCGGAAACATATTTATCAGGAACCTAATCTTCAAAATACCTATGCTAATATAGCGAATAAGCTAAAAGCTGTGGGTGCCAATGGGATTATCAACCTAAAAATCAGTAATTATTCTAATAAAATTATAATTACAGGTATGGCTATCAAAAAAAAGGATTGACATAAATTTTAATCTTATAAAGAAATTAATCTAATAGTAGAACTGCTTAATTTCTTTATGAGCAATACTAACTTTATGAAAAGATATGGAGGCGGAGTTAGTAAACTCCGCTTTTTGTACACAGCTACGAAATAGTTCTTCAAATAAAAAACCTCCGCTTTTCTTTTGCTGTTTCAAAAGAAACCTGCATCTTTGTGATGCCAAAAACATTCATGGTATGTTATCCATGTCGTAGAGCGCGGTTAATGCTCAATGATTTTCAAGTGGGCTTTTTTTATGCCCATCCATAAAGATATGTAGAAGTTTGCTTATTGACAAACGCATACGGCTGTCTTTCCCACATTATTTTCAATGCTCAGGCATGGAACACTAATGGATGTTTTTGGCGAAACGGGAGAAGGCAGCCGTTTTTCTGTCTAAACGTCAAAAACATCCATTAGTATGAGTAAACAAAAACAAAGCGCCCGCGAACGCTATGTATCCGCGGAGAAGATCCAACAAGTATTTGCCCAGCTGGGCATTGAATTGTGTGCCGGACGTAAACGTATCCGTGCAACACAAAGTGAGAAATCCATTTCCATCTATGTCAATGGTGGGACAGTCAACATCACCTTTAATGAGAAAGGAGGTAGGGTATGATGTTCTTTGTTTACCATTTACAGACATACGCTCCGAAAAACCGGGCATGGAAAAAGGTGATTGATTACGTAAATAAGTACGAGTACGTTCTTATTAAAGATGAACTTTCCCTGGATGCGCTCAAGCATGAATTATGTGACGTAATAAACCGAATCAATGCGGATCATCCCAAACTGAAACGCATACAATATTCTGCCGGTCCTCTGGATGGCAGTCGTATCACACGCATCGAAGCTCGTGTTATAAGTGGCGGATGTCCGGATCTTGTGTTCTTTCTCGATATTTGCAAGGTTCGTTCTGTTTATCAGTTCAGCGAGAAGGCTAATGTACTGGAGCAGAAAGGAGGCGAGCATGAATGATGAATTTTTTATCACCAAGACTGTAGATACAGGTAGCGAAGGCACTAAGAGCGTTAGATATCACGTTTATGCTCGTAACTGTGATGGTGAGATTAATGAGATAAGTTATGAGGAACTGATACGGTTTAACCAGTTCCTTACCAATTTCTTAAAAGAAGAGGAGAGCAGCCATGAATAATCGTAGAAAAATAGGCTTTCGAGCATACAATGATGATGCTCAGGATCCCGAAGAAGATGAACTGAAGAGAGAACAGGCAGAACGGCAGAAAGCTATAGCCGAATTTATCGGCCATAACTATTCGCCTATTGGTACTACTTCGCAGAAGTGTTACAAGACTTCTGCGGAATTGGTGTACGATATATCCAATATCATTCCTGTCCGTCCGGCAGAGCTGGCCAAACAACTCAGTGATGCCGGTTATCGTGTGGAATATTTGGCAGGACAGCCGTATTGGGTGCTGTACGAGAAGGCATAAAATATAAACGAAACATTTTTTTTACATTTTTTGGGGAGGCTCTTGTCCGTGAGGATAGGGGCTTTCTTTATAATCCGCCTTTAAAATGTTTTGTTTCCTCGTGTACGGCTAAAGAATCTCCTTTTAAATACCTGTTTGTTGTAGCAACATCGCTGTGTCTTGCTTGATCGCGCGCAACGACTATGCCTTCAGAGTTAGCCAAATCGCGAATGCCGGTATCTTTTAAGCTATAAAATTGATAGTTGTTTGGCCACTTTAAAAATGCACGTACTTTATTAAAATATTCCCTGAATATGCGGGAATCCGCTTTGATGGCATTGGGTTTGAACTGCTTTCCGAATAAGTAAAAATGCGATGGGTTTTCAAAAACCTCAAGTTCTATCATCATTTTTATGACGGTATCATTGAGGCCAACCATGCCATCACGTCGGTTCTTACTGATGGTTGAAGATATAAATACCTTTTGTTCCTTAATGTTTATGTCGCTTAGGCGCACATTGCTTAATTCGTCCGGCCGGATAAAAGTATAATACTCCATCATACAGGCAAGTAAGAAATGCCGATTCGTTTCACCGAGATATTCTTTTAATCTTGTTAAATCAGGTGCGGTTAAGGCGGAACGGCGTTTCTCTCCTTCTACTAATGCCTTTATTCGTTCCGTTGGATTGTGATCTATGTATTTCTTTTCTTGTAGCCAGGTGCAGAATGCGGACAGCCATGTACGATAATTGTTTCTGGTTCTGGCTGTTGAATCCCGGTCTAATAATATATAGTCTAAAAAATCACTGATATAACATTGGTCGAACTGGTATATGTAGGTGATAGGGTTGCTTCTGGTAGAGTTGTATTCGAGCAACATGTTCATTCTCGATTGATAGTCGTAGGCTGTTTTCTTTTTCAGCGTGTTGTTACTTGTGAGTTTCTCGATATACCTTATGTATAAAGAGGTAACTTCTGAGAATTTGGCATATTGACGTTCTGTTGATGCTTCAATCCATGGATTCCATCCGCTTCGTAGGCGTGATGTGGCATTAGAGATGATTTCAGCAGCTCTTTTTTTTCGGTCTGAAATTTTAGCGATAGAATCCAGCATGTATTTTTTTCGCCGCATCTTTCCATCTGCGGGATCAAAACAAGTAAAGTCGACATACCAATTTTTACCGGTGTGTAGTTTGGGGAGGGTGTAATCCACTATATTATTTATTGTGGAGCCTTTTCGAGTTTTGGATAGAGACATTTTTTTATACGTTTTTCGAATACGAAAACGTATGATTAAACTTCAGCTATTTCGTTTGTCCGACATTTGTCCGACCTCTTTAATTGAAATGAGGATAAAAAGCTGAAATATAGCTAATTATCCTCATTGTAGTTGCGGAGATCCGACTCGAACGAATGACCTTTGGGTTATGAGCCCAACGAGCTACCAACTGCTCCACTCCGCGATGTTTAACGGGTGCAAAGGTACGGCTTTTTGTGGAATAAACAAATAAAATCCATCTTATTTTTCCTAAAAAGTGTAACATATAGCCTAACATGTTGATAAGTAGCTTTATAGTAAATATGCTTTTTTATCCTCTTCCTGTGACCGAATGTTAATAAAATCTGCGTTTTCTTGTGTGGTATACAGAAATGTTTTACTTTTGCTCAAATTATTAAGCAATGTGCAATTATTAATATATGGCCGTATCGAAGACAAAAGCTAAATTAGTGGATGTAGCCCGTCAGCTATTTGCAAAGATGGGTGTTGAGAATACCACGATGAACGATATCGCCCTTGCTTCTAAGAAAGGTAGAAGAACGCTCTATACCTATTTTAAAAGTAAGGAAGAGATCTATATGGCTGTTGTCGAATCGGAGCTGGACATCCTTTCGGATATAATGAAGAGGGTAGTAGAGAAAGACATCTCTCCCGATCAGAAGATAATTGAAATGATTTATACCCGCCTGGATGCCGTGAAAGAGGTGGTGTACCGGAATGGAACACTCCGTGCTACCTTTTTCCGTGATATATGGAGGGTAGAGAAGGTGCGAAAACGTTTTGATGCCAAAGAAATACAGCTTTTCAAGGATGTTCTCCGTGAGGGCGTGGAGAAAGGGGTGTTTCAGGTTGACGATATCGACATGACTGCCGAATTGGTGCATTACAGTGTGAAAGGTATTGAAGTGCCTTACATACGTGGGCATATAGGTGCTAAACTGACCGATGAAACACGTGGACAATACGTTGAGAACATCGTGTTCGGGGCACTGCGTAGAAAAGAATAACTTTAATCAATAATTTAAAAAGTATGGGATTATTAGAAGGAAAAACAGCCATTGTAACCGGTGCTGCACGCGGTATCGGTAAGGCTATCGCATTAAAGTTCGCTTCTGAAGGAGCAAATATCGCATTCACTGACCTGGTGATTGATGAAAATGCAGAGAATACGGCAAAGGAAATTGAAGCAATGGGCGTGAAAGCTAAAGGTTATGCTTCAAACGCTGCTAATTTTGAAGATACTGCCAAGGTGGTAGAAGCTATTCATGCAGACTTTGGGCGCATCGATATTTTGGTAAACAATGCAGGTATCACCCGTGACGGTCTGATGATGCGTATGAGCGAGCAACAATGGGATATGGTTATCAACGTTAACTTGAAATCCGCTTTCAACTTCATTCATGCTTGTACTCCGATTATGATGCGCCAGAAAGCTGGTAGCATTATCAATATGGCTTCTGTAGTAGGTGTTCACGGCAATGCCGGACAAGCCAACTATGCAGCTTCCAAAGCAGGTATGATTGCCTTGGCTAAATCTATCGCACAGGAATTAGGTTCTCGCGGTATCCGTGCCAACGCTATCGCTCCGGGCTTTATACTGACTGATATGACTGCTGCATTGTCTGACGAGGTAAGAGCTGAATGGGCAAAGAAGATTCCTTTGCGTCGTGGCGGTACTCCCGAAGACGTGGCAAACATTGCTACCTTCCTGGCTTCTGATATGTCTTCTTATGTATCAGGACAGGTGATTCAGGTAGATGGTGGTATGAATATGTAAGAAAGCGTATGACTGTCGTATACGAGGACAATCATATCATTATAGTCAACAAGACCGCTTCCGAGATCGTTCAGGGAGACAAGACGGGGGATACGCCGCTTTCGGAAATCGTAAAGCAGTATCTGAAGGAGAAATACCAGAAACCCGGTAATGTCTTCATCGGTGTTACCCACCGGCTGGACCGCCCCGTGAGCGGTCTTGTTGTATTTGCCAAGACCAGCAAGGCGTTGTCCCGCCTCAATGAAATGTTCAAGAACAGTGAGGTGAAGAAGACTTACTGGGCTATCGTAAAGAATGCCCCGAAGGAGCCGGAAGGAGAATTGGTGAATTATCTGGTGCGCAATGAGAAGCAGAACAAAAGTTATGCTTATGATAAGGAAGTGCCGAAGAGTAAAAAGGCTATCCTGCACTATCGGTTGATAGGTAAGTCGGATAATTACTTTCTGTTGGAGGTGGATCTGAAGACCGGGCGGCATCATCAGATACGATGCCAGCTGGCAAAGATGGGATGTCCTATCAAGGGAGACTTGAAGTATGGCTTTGCCCGTTCCAATCCGGATGGAAGTATTTGCCTGCATGCACGTCGTATCAGTTTTGTGCATCCGGTATCTAAAGAAATGATTGAAGTGGAGGCACCTGTGCCGCCGACGAATCTTTGGCAAGGCTTTCAGATGATATAGGAAAGAGCTTACTATAAAATAGAAATGCGTCAAAAGACTATCCTGTTTTTTGACGCATTTCTATTTATGGCTTTACCCTCTTATCAGAAGCGTGGCTTCACATATTTATCCTGAGAGGAAGTAAAACGTAATCCCGGTATGCTGTTACTCTTTCTTGGGAAGCTGATGGACTTGATAAGCGAATAATCATCCGCATCCAGTGCATAATATTCGTCCGCATCGGCTGTTTTCACGCAAACCGTCCAGTCGAACATATTCCCGAAGATAGACAGGGCATCCTCTTCGGGGTTGAAGGAAGGAACTCCGGTCTTGACCACATCATAAGTCTTATTGTTCAGCACATAGAAGTTGTTATCCATATCCGTTAGGAAACCCAGCGTCTTGCGGTCCTTGAACTCCGTGATGAAAAGATACTTCGCATTTAAGCCTTCCGGCAGGGAAATAGCACGTACATACGGGCGTCCTTTCGTTTGTTTCAGATGGAAAAGTCTTCCTTCATTGTCTAAAATCAGATAACCTTCATCGTACTCCTTGCGAGTGGTGGGATTACCAGCCAACCGGCGGGCAGGGAATTTAAACCCTTTCTTCACCATAGCCTCTGTGAACAGTTGGCTTTTGTCAGCATCTACCGTATTGGTTTTCATACCGATAAATTCAATTCCTTTCGAGGTGATACGAAACACATCATCGGGCATAGTCAGATCCACGCGTCCCGACATACTCTCCAGCAAAGGATAAAGTTCTATCTTGGAGGCATTGATATCCGAAGCTGCCGAGCGGAAGCTGAAATTCGTAAGCTGCACTTCGCGCGGAGTGACGGCAACACCATTGATGCTGTCCGGGAACCGCTCATCCGCCATAAGCTGGCGCATGTAGAAGAACGGGAGAATACTGTCCGTCTGCTCCTGTGTATATACATTACCGGACTGGTCGCGCCGTACCACGCCTTTGTCATCTTCATTGCCCATGGAGAGGAAGTCGCCGAGGACACAACTGTACATGGAAAAAGGAACCTTCGATGGCTTTGCCGCAAAGAAAGAATAACACCAAGGCAACTGCCAGATAATGAGCAATGCAATAGTGATGTATAAGAATATTTGACTAAAACGTTTCATTGTCTTTTTCGTTCTTAAGAGTGAATTTATAACCTGTTTAATCTTGTTTGCCCACCTTGAACCGTGCAATGGAGAGCCATGAGAGACTTGCCGTGAGCAGGGTGTAGATTGCCAGCCAGGGCAGGAAAGCGTTGTAGGCTTCCGGTGCCGGAGCTAGGAAAAAGATACGCAACAGCAATACAGAGATTACCAGATTGAGGACGCGGCGTTTCCAGGTCGGTTCCAGGCATATCCATGAAATCAGAAGATAAGCGGCAATACCTGCCAAATACCAGGGAAGAACTGTCAGCAGAATCCGCGAATAAAGTTCCGGAGCCAGGACGCCTTGCATGTAAACCGTCATCAGCAGGTAGTTGGCGGCAAAGCAGATAAGTAACACTACCAGTCCGTAGAGCAGCATCAGGTTAATCATCCGCAGTTGCGGGTAGGGCAGATGCAATGTCAGTTTCAGGCATTTATGGTGCATTTCGGGTACGAATTGTACCAGAGCAAGCAGTATCCCGACCAATAGAGGAATAAATTCCAGTAAGTCCACGAATACGGTATCCCGTGCCAGCATAACTTCCCAAACGTGTTCCACGCCTTTCATGCTGGCAACACGGTTGATGCGCAACATCGAGTATCCGGCAAAACCGAGCGTTACAAGCAGTGCAAGCAACAGATACCAGCGGGTTTTAATCCATTCTTTATAAAATATAGCGTTCATGTTAGTTAATTATGAATTATGAGTTATTAATTATGAATTATGGGTTATGAGTTATGAATCGTGAGGTAGAAACAGACTTCCTGCTCTGCATAGTAATTCATAATTCATAATTTATAATTCATCATTTAATCAGTATTTTCCCGTCAGTCCGATAAAAGCATCTTCCAGGTTTACAGTCTCGCATTTCAAATCGCTGTAAGGCACTTGCAGGGCTTTGAAACGAGTCTCTACTTCTTGTTGAGGCAGGAACGAGAAGGTTTCCAGCGTGTTTCTGATAAGAGACGGATGGTAGAAATCCTTATCTTCCGGCATCTTGTAACCTTCGGGCAACGTGCAGGTATAGCGGCGTATCGTGTCCAGGAGTTCCTTTACGGGTTGCTGGATGAGGATACGTCCGTAATCCATGATGATGCAGTCGTCTACCAGGCGTTCCATATCCTGAATGATGTGCGAGGTCAGGAAAACAGTTTTGTTTTCCGAGCGGGCATAGTCACGCAGATAGTCCACGAAGAGGCGGCGGTAGCCGGGGTCCAGACCGAGAGAGAAATCGTCCAGTACCAGCAATTCCGGGTTTTGCGCCAGGATAAGTCCCAGTGCCACTTGCGAACGTTGTCCGCACGACATACGCGAGATGCGCTGTCCGGGAGCTACTTTCAGTTTGTCCATCAGGTCGTAGTACGCTTCTTTGCGCCACTGTCCCGGATAGAAAGCAGAATAAAACTTCTCAATCTCCCGGATGGTCATGAACTGATATTGCACGTGTCCCTCGATGAGCAGACCGATGTTACGGCGTGTTGAGGGGTGCATCGTCTGAATGTCCTGTCCGAAGATGGAGCATTGGCCGGAGCGGGGTTTCAGGTAACCGCTCAATATATTGATCGTTGTGGTTTTTCCTGTACCATTCTTCCCCAGCAGTCCCAGGATGCGCCCTTTAGGCACGCTGAAGCTGAGGTTTTCGTAAATTAACCGTTTGCCATAATAGTGCGTCAGGTTATTGCATTCAATGATATTCTCCATTGATATCTTTTGTTTTTAGTATTGAACCTATTTTAATTACTCGTTAGCTGCATGGATTGATCTCGGAACTCCTGTAGGTAATTCTGTTTACCCCAAATGGTAACTCCATTTACATGCCGGGGTAAAGACCGTTACATACCGAGGTAAAGAGCGTTACAATACGGGGTAAAGGTCGTTACATCCTGCGGTAAATGCTTTTACCTCTTGTGGTAAATGCTCGGTAAATGCAATGCTTTGATAATTAGATTGCTAACCAATGCTTATACCTCAGGCTATATGCGAAGCTTGAGTCGTTTATAGAAATAGAAAAAGTAGCGGAATCAGTATACCTGTTGCAAGTTCTATACCTCCGCGTCCCCACAAGCCTTTTGGTCCTTTCAGCATCACCATTCCCGTGACGGTAATAATGATGAGTCCTACGGCAAACACATCTGCGAAGTGAGTCCACCATCTTCCGGGATTGTAATGCAGCTTGGTCAGGGCGCTTATCAACGGACGACGTGTCAGCTTCTCGTAAACGGCTTGCTGGGTCTGCAGATTGACCATCAGGTTGGAACCGCCTTTCAGGAATACCTTCATCTGGTTTTCCTTCGGGAAGTAATGTTTGGTATAGTTCTTTTCTTCACCGAGTGGTGCCAGCAGCTCCAGGACATCATCCTTTTTCATTCCGGCCTGCGGGGGCATCACTTCGGTAATGGTATATTCCTGTCGCTCTACCGAGTAATTGGGATTGATCGTATTCCGGTGGTTCATCACAATTCCGGAGATGGCATATATCAATACCATCCCCGAGAAGAAGAATGAGAGGTCCCGGTGGATTATCCGGCTCCATTTCCGAAATGCGGTTCCCGCCTTACTGAATTTCATAGTTGGCGGCTTCCATATAATAGAATGACAGATAGGGCTTTCCTGATTCGGCCTGACGCTTGGCTATTTTAGCGCGGAAGTCAGCGATACGTGCTTCGGGCGTATTGGCTGTTTCGCCGCGTGCTTTCTTCTCGGTGCTGCATCCGGCTTCGCCTTCACCGTGCTTTTCGGCAGCGGCAGCTTTCAAGCGTGATTCCCATTGTTGCAGATAAGCTTCGTCCACACGTTGTTCTTTCAGGGTTCCGGTGACGCGAACGATGCTGTTGACACACTTCGTATCGAAAGAACCCAGTTTGGCTGCTTCTACACGGATGGTCTGTGTGTCGTCGCTACCCATCAGGAAGATTTTGGTGGCGCCGTGCTTGCAGGCATGTGTACATACACCTTCGATGGTGACTTCCTGGTCGGTCAGTGACTCGGCGTTAGCCAGAAGATCGTCTATTTCCATGGCACCGGAGGTCTGTTCGGTGGTTGCGGTTTCTTCAGTGCTCTTCTGCTTGTTGCTGCAAGAAGTTCCGATAAAGAATAATGCCATGATGGCGGCTGCGATTGATAATGTTTTAGTTCTCATTGTTGTTTTTTGTTTATTGTTAATCATTATTGTTGTTAAAAAGTAACTCCCAAAGTCCACGTCAGCTCATGGCGTTGACTCCCTTTCGAATATTCCACGTCGAATGCTTTAGTCATGGCGTAGCGGATAGAAGTATATCCTTTCATACCTTTTGCACCTATTGCATGCGCGTATTTGAAGCCGATTTCCCCTTTCAGCCGTTTGCAGGTAAGGTATTCAAATTCTTGGTGCAGAAACGTATCCATACTTTTGGGGGCGGACTGGCTCTCCGACGGAGTGGCATAGGTTCCGTCTTTTAGGGCGTTTCCATTACCCAAAACGTATGTTCCGCCTAAATATAGACTATACATATCTTTTGAGTGACATATGTTGTGTTCACCTGACAAATGAAATGTTGTGGAGGTGATATCCTGTTTCCGGTAATACGGATACATAGAAGCTGTAAGTTCTCTGCTGAAATAAGAAAAGCTGCCTTTTGCCACCCATGCAGGACACCCGTCTGTTACCAAAAAGTTGCCTCTATATTCAGCACTCAGATTCAAAGTGGTCTTGTCTGTGGTATCCAGCGTTCCGTAATAATCTACATTATTGATACCACCACCTTCATTGTTATACCGATAAATATTCTCGAAATTGTTCAATGTTTCTTGTTGGAAATCAATGTGCAGGGAATGCAAATTTTTCCGTTCTTGTAAAGTTAGTGTTCCGTTATACGACAGTATATCAGACTCATGTTCGCTATAAACTACTGTGGCAGGAGATTTCTTACCATAATATCCACTACGTGATTTATAGGCAAATTCATTAAAGAATTGAAGTTTTGGAAGAATGTGCCATTTCAATTGTAAGGCTCCTCCATGATATTCATTGAACAATGGTTTTTCTTCACCCTCTTTTGTATATCCGTTTTCTCCGAACTGTTCCATAACCCCGAAGAAACTACCGTAACTGATCAGTGAATTATATATCTGGTCAGTAGTGCCATACATGTCCAGTAACAGTCCCTCCGTACTTCGGCGATAATAATAGTTTGCCCCCAACTCAATTTGCTTGTTGAGTAGATAACTTACTCCGACAGTCACATTCATATCAAGTAGTTTGTTGACATGACGCAAGTCCTTTTGCTTGGCATAATTGGCAGCAGTGTAATCTACCTTTCCTCCGATCGTTATCTTTTTTGAGAGGTCGGCACTGACGGCTCCTACCAGATGATAGTTTTCCAGCTTTTTATCTCCCCGATTTTCATCGGTATATTCTACGATGTCGAAAGGAGTATTCTTCGGATTGATAAAATATGAACCACTCATGTTTTTGCCCGCAAAGTTACGGTAGTCTACTTTCCCGTAGAATACTACTTTGGAATTGAGACGATAGAATGACTCCACCTGAGCGCCGAATTCCAAGCTATTGTCCGACTGGAAATAATCAATAAATCCTCCGTTCTGTTTATCTACGTATACCTCTGCTGTAGTGATACGAGGGATAGACAGTGTATGTAGTCCGGCGGCATTCTCACTATTAAGCCAGGCTTCCGATTGCTTGATATACGGAAGATTCTTCCAACCAATAGAGTCGGAATATTGCACTGCAAAGACGGAGCAGATAGCTCCGCTAAGCAGTGTGAATAGGAGTATTCTTTTATTTATAAGCATCAATACTGGGCTGTTTTCGTAGTTTAATTGTTTAAGAGAGGCAGTTTTAATCTCTCAAAGAAGCTTGTTTACGCTGGTGGAAATCATTTGTCGAATTATTCGTATCCTGGTAAATGATACGTGCTCCATTCTTCAGAGATGCCTCGGCGTCTATGCCACTTGGATCAGTGCTTCCATCTGTTCCATAATTATAGCTGTAAACCAGTTTACCACTATTTTCTTCCACTGCTTCGGTAGCTTGTTTGTCTACGTTACGGTATGAAGTGTAGCCCTGTGCATTGGTCAGGACTGTGTATCCAGCATCAATAGCAGGCGTCAGGCGCTTTTGACTCTTGGCCAGTTGTGCCTGGCTGAAAACTTCCACTGCATCCAGTATCCAGTCTGTAGGAACTTTTGTACAACGGTAAACAGCATTACCTTCTTTATCGGCTGTGTAATGATAATCTGTGTTGCTGGCGAAGACCTCAGGAGTGACATCGTGAGTCGAGAAAATGAAGAATGCGGGAGACTGGTTGCTCAATACCCATGCTGTTCCTTGCCCATATTTATAAGCTGTAAAATAGTTTGCAGTAGGAATACTCTCTGAAGGAGTGGGGTAATAGTTTGTCTGACTAAAGTCTTCAATATCATATGTACAATAATCTGCAGTGCTTAAATTCACAGAGTTAGAGTAAGTCAATGTGTGGTTGATGGCTCCGTTCAGAGCTATAACTACTTGTTTCCCGGCTTCGATGGTTAAGTTTCTGGGCAAATACCAGATTCCACATCCGGCAGGAATATAGTTGTCGTTGGCATAGGATAGTACTCCGTCTTTATAATCGTTGATTGTAGAGTTTGCATTGTATGGGTTGACCATTCCTAAGCAGAAGTTTTCCAACGTGGCAGCCTGTTCAGAATTGTTATATAGTATAACATACTTGTCATATTGATAATTTCCGGAACCGTCATCTTTCTGACATCCGCCTACATACAACTCTTTGATAATAACTTGTCCTGATTTGGATTCTGTTAAGGCCACTTCTACGACACTGTCACCAGTCCACGTTTCCGTTACCGTGATGCCGCTTTTAACTCCGTTCAGTATAAAGGAGTAACCGTTTGAAGCGCGTTTTTCAGAGGCAGAAGCTTCATAGATACCTGCCGGTACAGTGAAAGCAGCCTTACCATTGGCATCGGTGGTAGCATCATAAGTAGTACCTGTACTTCCGGTTAACTTTACCGGAACTCCTTCTACTGCACTTAATTCACTTCCTGACGGATAAGCCAGTTGTACAGTCACCAGATAGGTTTTGTACACATCATTCTCATCGTCGCTGCACGCTGCGCAAAAGAGTAATACACTAAGAATTAGAAAAGCATACTTTTTCATTTTCATTTCTATTTTAATTAAACACTTATAATTTTAGTCTGATTGACAAACCGTAGTAGAACTGCGGAATGTATGAACTGTTGTAGAGTGATGATTCCTGATTGTCTTGTGATGATTTCACCCGTCCCATGTGGTTGAAGAAGTTATTTGCGTAGAATGAAATGGAGGCAAAATCTCCGATCTCTTTTGTCAGGTTAATGTTGGCGGAGAAATACGAGGAAATCTTGTTGGGGTTAAAATAGTAAGATGTACTCGATTTAGTTACGAGTTTTGCCAGCTCATTATATAACGCTGTGTCATTCTCCTTTGCCCATGCAAATTTCTCTGCAAAAGGTATCCGGGTATCCGGATCTTCCCACGTAGAGTAATAGAGCGGGTAAACAGCTACATATTTGTTTTTTCCGTAGATATCATAATCAGTACTAAAGTAATCTCCGGCATTCTCCAGGGCAAAGCCTCTACTTTCTCCGTTGCTGTATTCCGACAAATTCTTCTTATAATTATAGAAGGAACCTTCTATTCTCATAGAGAGGATCATTCGTATTTTGGGAATATGCGTTGTGATAGTCAGATTCATATTAAGCTGTTTAGACAAGCTGCCGTTAGAAACGGAAGCAGAAGTAGAAGAGGAAGTAGAGGTTATGGAGGAACCTCCATAATAACCCACATACTTATATGGGTTGCCATCAGCCATATTCGATGCTGAGCTTGGCATCCATGCAATCAGGTTTTCTTCTATACCTTTATAATAGTAATAATTTCCATCTAGGCGGACTGATGTTCTCAGCGCGGGGATTTGTGCGAAGTCAATAATCCAGTCGAGTCCCATTCTTTCTACCGGTGAACCGTTTCTATATTGGATGTTCGATTTGAATGTATTGCGGGTATTATAAGATAATTCCTGGCTTGGGTATGCACCTGTTTTATCTGTAACGGTAACGATACCTGTCTGCTGGTCAATACTGTAAACCCTGTTTGCCGAAGGAATTTCGCAATTATTCAGATGCTCTTGAGTTGTCAGATTATAAGAATAAGGTGTGTATACATTGGTACGCATGTATGGATTGTACGTTCTGTTCCGGAAAGCTGATACCGAGACCCTTGTTCCTTTGATGGTGGCTTCCATACCGATCTCTGCTTGTCGGGTATATTGCCACTTCAGGTCGGGGTTATAGATGGCTTTTGAGGGAATCGTGCTGTAAGCATAGAAAGTGGTTCCGTCACTCATAGTTCCGGGAGCAAAGGCCAGTTTATCCGAGTAAGAGGGTGATGGGTAAAGGACTTCAAATGAAGGTAGTTTTACGGATTTACCTACACCGCCATATACATTTAAATTGCTGACCCATTTATCTGCATTCTTCCATAATGTATATTGCGCATTGAAACGTGGAGAGAAACTATTTACTGTTCCGTATTCGGAGTTCTTGATATAGGTGATATCCGAACGTACTCCTGCTGTCAATTCCAGGGAAGAAGAGTTTTCTCCGAGAGGAAGTATTATTCTATCTTCCAGATAGCCTGCTATATTATTAAGAAATGGCAATTCATCATAGCGATATTCACGCCAAGTAGGTACATAGCGCATATCATCGTAATAGAGTCCCCGGCCTTTGTTACCGCTACTATTCAGTTCCGCCCCAAGCATGATTCTGTTGGAAATCTTTCCCCAACGTTTTGCCCAGTCGGCTTTTAGTTTCACTGCATAGCTGACAGGTTTGTTATCGGTATATGCCAGTTGATACCAGTATCCGGTAGGACTGAGGATAATTTCAGCATTTGGATTCTCATCATAGTTACTTGCTATGAAGTAGCCTTCCTGCGTACTATGAATAAGGGGCTGCGTGGATGCACTGCTTTTATTGGTATTTACTTTAGATAGCTTGTCTGAGTATGACATGGAGGCTGTCAGTGAGAGGTTGGTTATCCACGGTCTGTTCAACAGCCAGTTCAGTCCGATGTTTCCGCGAAAGGTGTAATCGCGTGTTTTTGTATAAGTATCTTTAAAAGCATCCGGGTCGGCTTCAGAATTGTAACCACCTATGTTTCCGGTAAAGCCCGCATTCAGTGAAAGTGGACGCTGGGCTTTCCGGTTCAGGGTATTAGAGTAAGTCAATGTTAAAGAATTGCGATCATAGGCAGTATGTGGAGAGGCCAAGTCAGAGGTTGACTTTGTGCGTTCCAAACTGGTATTAATTGTACCTGCTCTGTCTCCAAGCAAAAAGCCTTTACTTATAGCAATTTGTTTTGTTTTAGGTTGGGTGACCAATTCGATGATAAACGGTGTTTTCCCTTTCCGCGTATTTATTTTTACGATTCCGTTTGATAAATCTCCATATTCCACAGATGGGATTCCTGTAATGATTTCTACTGATTCAATGTTTGAAGAACCTATATTGCGCAGACCGACACCTTTTGTTTCACTCATCTCCGAGTTGTTTTGCAGGCGTACACCGTCTACTGTGATGGCAGTGCCGAAAGAAGCATTTCCCATTTCGCTGCTTCCGCTTCGTAGAGCGATACGTTCGTCAGAGCTTGCCAGATTCTGATCACCGGTTGATTTACCGCCCGGCAATAGAGTGCTGAGACTGCTGACATTTAATATTTGTGCATGATCCAAAGTGGCACGATCTATCGTATATGAAGTTGTTGGATCACTTATTTTTTTCTGTGCTGTAACCACCACTTCATTTAGCGTCAGATTATTTTCTTGTAGTGTGATTAGTAGGTCTTCGATGTTTTTCTGTACATCTATATCCAATGTCTGCGTAACGTATCCCAAATATTGTGCAGTGATTTTTACTTTGCCGGCTGGTACTTGATTGATAGTGAACGCTCCTTTTTCATTACTAATGGCCCACAATTCGTATCCGGGCAAGTATACTGTAACGAACTCCATTGGAGACTTGTTCTTGTTATCAACAACCCGTCCCTTAATTGTATAATGCTGGCAGAATCCTGATTGTATAAAGCCTAAAATGAAAAGAAAGAATAATATATATCTGTTAGCCATCGGGGATGTTATATTAAAACGGTAGTGCTACTACTATTTTTTTTGCAAAGGTAAAGAGATGGTGACAGGTAGGAAATCGCTATTTGTTGGTAATTTAAGGATGTCGTTGGGGGATGAAGTACTTATAAGTAGGTATTTAAGTTTCTGCAAGAAGATAGATGATAGGGTTGGGGCTAAAACGACAAAAGCCGTTCCCCAGAATAGACAAGGAGGGAACGGCTTTTGTGGCAGTGTGCTTACTATTATTCAGCAGGCTGTGCAGGTGTTTCCGTTGCAGGAGTACCATTGGCGGGAGCGTTGGCTGCAGGTTGTTCAGCTTTCGGTTCCTCTGCCTTTGGTTCTTCTGTTTTGGGTTCTTCCTTGGCAGGCTCAGCGGTTTTGGGCTCTTCAGTATTTCCCGTTGCCGGTTGTTGCTGTTGAGTTTTCACCGGGTCCTGAGCATTTGCCACGAAAGAACCACCACAAACAAACATAAACAGGGCTGCTACTAATACTAACTTTTTCATAATCATTTGCTTTTAATTGTTATACTAAATATATATTTTATAGTTAAGAGTTTAGGTTTCCTTTTTTTGATTTAGGAAGCTTGACGCTTACGTAAAATATAGTTGCAAAGCCCGTGCCAGTGAGAAGGCTGATTGAACAAGTTGTTGATTACTAGTGCTATTGAAGATTTTGGAATATGTGGTACAGTGTGGAATTGTGTGGAAAGTGTGGAATCAGGTGTGGAGAAATTCCACACTAAGGTACTCTATTGCATACCAAGTCCGTACCAACACCGTACCAACTCCGTGTCAAGTCCGTACCTATTCTAACTGTATAGATACGGAGTAGGTACGGACTTGATGCGGTTGGTATACGGTGCGAAGAGCCTTTTTAGCTCTCTATTTCGTAAAGTTTCAGTTTATTATACAGGGTTTTGCGGTCTATGCCCAACAGTTGAGCTGCCCGGCTCTTGTTATTTCCCGTTTGCCGCAATGCTTCGATTATCTGATGCTTTTCTGCTTCTTCATTACGTAATGGCAGACCTACGTGGGGATGAGTGATTTGCTGCAACTCGGTCAATTCTTTCAACGTGATAAGTTGGTCCTGCGCTAATAGGGTGGCACGGCGTACCACATTCTTCATCTGTCGCAGATTTCCCGGCCAGTGGTATTCCAGCAATACCCGGGATGCTGCATCATCAAACCCGATCAACTGTTTGTCCAATTCCCGATTGGCTTGGTCGAGGAAGAAGTTGGCAAAGAGAAGGATATCTTCTCTCCGGTCCTTGAGTTCGGGCATGCGTAGGGTGAACTCATTGATACGGTGGAACAGGTCCTGGCGGAAAGTCCCTTTTTCGATGGCCTGTTCCAAATCTTCATTTGTAGCAGAAACCAGGCGTACATCTACAGTGATTTCTTTATTGGAACCTACCGGGCGGATTTTCCGTTCCTGCAAGGCACGTAACAGTTGTATCTGGACTTCGTAACTGAGATTGCCTATTTCATCGAGGAAGATGGTTCCTCCGTTGGCTGCAACAAAGGCTCCTGTTTTGTCTGTCAATGCTCCGGTGAATGAACCTTTTACGTGTCCGAAGAACTCCGATGCGGCAAGTTCTTTTGGGATGGAGCCACAGTCGATGGCAACGAAAGGCTGACCGGCACGCTTGCTGAGTTGATGGATACGGTGGGCTACATATTCCTTACCCGTTCCACTGGCACCATTGATCAGTACCGACATCGTGGTGGGGGCAACCAGTCTTACATAATTATAGAGTTGTTTGGCTGCATCACTCTCTCCTTCCAGATAGTCGGAAGACGGAGTGCCGCCTGCATTTTTCTGATGGGTACTTTCTTCTTTCCCGAAACTGGGGGCTTGTCTGGGAGAAGCAGCGGGTTGTTTCACAGCCTCACTGATTTTCTTTAGAAGTTCGTCCGGATTTACAGGCTTGGCAACGTAGTCGCTGGCACCTAATTTCATAGCTTGCACCGCCGATTGTATATCGGCATAGCTTGTCATCATGATGAGCGGAATGGACAGACCTTGCTCTCCCAACCACTTCAACAGGTCGATGCCGTCCTTGTCGGGCAGACGCAGGTCGGACAAAATCAAGTCGGCACCCTCTGTTTCCAAATGTTTCTGGGCGCGGGCGATACTGCTGACGGAAGCTACCTGAAAGCCTTTTTTGCCTAACCAGGTCTTCAGCATCATACCGTAAGTAATGTCGTCTTCAACGATGAGTATAGATTTCATTGCCTTATCTTTTGTCTCTTTTAAGACACAAAGGTAAACCGATTTGTCTGAAAATCGTATATTTGCAAACTTAATTTAAATAAAAAGCGTTATGAAGAGGAATTTCATTGTATTATTAACCATACTGATTTGCAGCGTTACAGCCTGCCAATCGGGACAAAAGAAAGATAGAAACATGGATCAGGAAACTAAATTGAAGATCGAAACAACTGCGGGTGACATTATCGTGAAATTGTATAATGAGACGCCGCAACATCGTGATAACTTCATCAAACTGGCGGAAGAGGGTACATACGAAGGTACATTGTTCCACCGTGTCATCAAGGATTTTATGATACAGGCAGGTGACCCTGACTCAAAGAATGCTCCGAAAGGAAAGATGCTGGGTGCAGGTGATGTAGGTTATACGATTCCGGCTGAGTTCGTTTATCCGAAGTATTTTCATAAGAAAGGTGCATTGTCTGCTGCGCGTCAGGGTGACAATGTGAATCCGGAGAAGGAATCGTCGGGTTGCCAGTTCTACATTGTGACGGGTAAAGTGTATAATGACACTACGTTGCTGGGCATGGAGAACCAGATGAACCAGAATCGTCTGACTACTGTGTTCAATGCTTTGGCACAAAAACACATGAAGGAAATCTATAAGATGCGTAAGGAAAATGACCAGGATGGTCTGATGAACTTGCAGGATACACTGTTTGCACAGGCTGAGGCGGAAGTTGCCAAGCAACCGGAATTCCACTTTACACCGGAGCAGGTGAAGGCTTATACTACGGTAGGTGGTACTCCGCACCTAGATGGTGAATATACTGTGTTCGGCGAAGTGATTGAAGGCATGGATATAGTAGATAAGATACAGCAGGTAAGAACGGACCGTAGCGACCGCCCGGAAGAGGATGTGAAGATTGTTAAGGTCAAGGTGATAAAATGATAGGATGATAAGATGGTAAGATGATAGGATGATAGGATGATGGAGAAAGAGGATATTATAAAAGATAAGAGTATGGATTTTGCTATACGTGTCGTGAATTTATGTAAATATCTTAAAAAGGAAAAGCAGGAATATGAGATATCCAAACAATTAGTTCGTTTAGGTACAGCTATAGGTGCTTTACAACGCGAAGCTATGCATGCTGAAAGTCAGGCGGATTTTATTCATAAGTTTGCTATTGCGCAAAAAGAATGTAATATTACTCGTAGTATTAAAACTGCGGAAAGTCATATACCTAGCTAATAATCCTATCATCTTACCATCTTATCATCCTATCATTCAAAATAATATGAAGATAAATAAATATAGTCTTAATAACGGTCTGCGACTGGTGCATTACCAGGATCTCAGTACTCAGATGGTAGCACTGAACATCGTTTATGATGTAGGTGCCCGGGACGAACATCCCGAACATACCGGCTTTGCCCATTTGTTCGAACATCTGATGTTTGGTGGTTCTGTGAATATACCCGACTATGATGCTCCTTTGCAATCGGCAGGTGGCGAAAACAATGCCTGGACGAACAATGACATTACAAACTATTACCTCACTGTTCCCAAGTCGAATGTAGAGATTGGCTTCTGGCTGGAGTCCGACCGTATGATGGAATTGGCATTCAGTGAACAAAGCCTTGAAGTGCAGCGCGGTGTGGTCATGGAGGAGTTCAAACAGCGTTGTCTGAATCAGCCTTACGGAGATGTGGGACATCTTATCCGTCCGTTGGCTTATGAGGTGCATCCGTACCGCTGGCCTACCATCGGAAAGGATTTATCGCATATTGAACAAGCTACACTGGAGGAAGTGAAGTCATTCTTCTACCGCTTTTATGCACCTAATAATGCTGTACTTGCCGTTACCGGAAATATATCGTGGGAAGAAACTGTCCGATTGACAGAAAAGTGGTTTGGCCCGATTCCCCGCAGGGATGTGCCTGTGCGACAATTGCCGCAGGAACCCGTACAGACAAAGGAACGCAGGCAGGTGGTGAAACGGCCTGTCCCCCTGGATGCGCTGTTTATGGCTTATCACATGTGTAGTCGCGAGCATCCTGACTATTATGCTTTTGATATCCTTTCAGATATCCTTAGTAACGGACGTTCCAGTCGCTTGAACCGGCGGTTGGTGCAGGAACAGAAATTGTTCTCCGTCATAGACGCTTATATTTCGGGTACGCGTGATGCGGGATTGCTGCATATCAGTGGAAAGCCATCAGCCGGAGTATCACTGGAACAGGCTGAGGCCGCTGTACGCAAAGAGTTGCAGGAGTTACAGCAAGTGGCGATAGAAGAACAGGAATTGGAGAAAGTAAAGAATAAGTTTGAATCCACCCAGATATTCGGGAATATCAATTACCTGAATGTAGCCACAAATCTGGCATGGTTCGAATTGGCCGGACAGGCAGAGGATATAGACCGTGAGGTAGAACGGTATCGCGCAGTGACGGCAGAGCAGCTGAAGGCAGTTGCACAAGAGACTTTCCGTGAGGAAAACTCGGTGGTATTATATTATGAGAAAGATAAATGAATAGATTAATTGCTATATACAAGGGGCATTATAAAGCCCTCTTTTACTTAGGACTTCCCATCGTTATCGGCCAGATGGGTGTCATTGTTCTCGGATTTGCCGATACTCTGATGGTGGGACACCACAGTACGGCCGAGTTGGCTGCTGCTTCTTTCACCAATAATCTTTTTACACTTTGCATTATTTTCAGTACCGGTTTCTCTTATGGACTGACGCCTGTGGTGGGTGAGTTCTACGGTAACCGTCGTTTCATGGAGGCCGGACAAGCTTTGCGCTCAAGTCTGCTTGCCAATGTTTTGGTAGCGCTGTTGCTGACACTTATTATGACTGTCGTCTATTTCTGTGTGGAATACATGGGGCAACCCGAAGAACTGATTCCCTTGATAAAACCCTATTTCCTGATTCTGTTAGCATCCCTGGTATTTGTTATGCTATTTAATGGCTTCAAGCAATTTACGGATGGCATCACCCAAACACAGACAGCCATGTGGGTGCTTCTTGGTGGAAATGCATTGAATATCATAGGTAACTATATATTGATTTACGGAAAGTTCGGCTTTCCGGAATTGGGGTTGTTGGGCGCGGGTATCAGTACCCTGTTCTCGCGTATTGTTATGGTCATTGTTTTTGCACTGGTTGTTTTCCGTAGTCGCAGATTCTTAAGATATAAGGCGGGGTTCTTCCGTTTGGGATGGTCGAAACAAATGTTCAGGAGACTGAATGGACTTGGATGGCCGGTCGGCTTGCAGATGGGCATGGAGACGGCTTCATTCAGTCTCAGCACGATTATGGTCGGTTGGTTGGGAACCATTGCTTTGGCATCACATCAGATTATGCTTACTATTTCTCAGTTCACCTTTATGATGTTTTACGGGATGGGGGCGGCGATTGCCGTTCGTGTCAGTAACTTCAAGGGGCAGAACGATATGGTGAATGTCCGCCGTTCAGCATATGCCGGTTATCACCTCATCTTGGCAATGGCGGTGGTGCTTCTGAGTATTGTGTTTCTGTTGCGCAATCAGGTTGGGGGCTGGTTTACAGATAGCGTGGAGGTTTCTGCCATGGTATCTTCTTTGTTCCTTCCATTCCTGGTTTACCAGTTTGGTGACGGATTGCAAATCAGCTTTGCCAATGCCCTGCGTGGTATCGCAGACGTAAAACCGATGATGTTCATTGCATTTATTTCCTATTTTGTTATATCTTTGCCTGTAGGATACTTATGCGGTTTCGTGCTGGGTTGGGGTACGGTCGGCGTATGGATGGCTTTCCCATTCGGACTGACGAGTGCAGGCATTATGCTTTGGCTGCGTTTCCGTTATAAAACGAGATGAAGGAAAGTGATACTATCACCCTATCACTATAATATATAAATATGAATAATGTCTCCAAGAAGAAGATAGCTGCCGGTTATGTGGTCCTGTTGGCAGTCTTGCTTTATTCCCTGTTCTTCGTGCACCGGGAAATGGAGAATCTTATGAGCTCGGATAATAGTGATATCCTGCGTACGGATAGCCTGATAGGGCTTTTGCGGGAAAAAGATGCTAATACGGTCCGCTTGCTGCGTACGCTGAGCGAAGCTAATGACAGCATGATTTCCGCTCGGGAGGTGGAGCAGATTATAGCCGAGCAGGATACCATTATCACCCAACAGCGTGTGCAACGTCGTGTTACTGCTCGTCGTGATACCGTTGTGACTCAACCTAAGAAGAAAGGTTTCTTCCGTCGTCTGGGGGAAGTCTTCGTTCCACCACGCAAAGATTCTGCTGTTCAGGTACAAACTACCCTTGAAGTTGCTACGGATACTGTGCTTGATGCTTATAATCCTGTTGATTCACTGCACGCAAAATTACGTACCGTTGCCCAGCAAAAGAAAGCAACTAATAGTGTGATACAGCGCCGTAAGCGGACTTTGCAACGCCTTGATCATGCGCTGAGTGCCCGTATTGATAGTCTTTTGAAGGGATATGAACAGGAAACTCTGCTGCGTGCCCGTGAAGAGGCCGAGTATCAGAAAGCGGTACGACATCGTTCTGCTACGATTATTTCAGGCATTGCTGCGGGGGCTGTTGCGTTGTCCGTTATCTTTCTTGTCATGATCTGGCGGGATGTTACTCGTAGTAACCGCTATCGGCGTCAGTTGGAAGAAGCTAACCGCTTCGCCGAAGAGTTGCTTGCCTCTCGCGAAAAGCTGATGCTTGCCATTACCCACGATTTCAAAGCTCCCTTAGGTTCTATCATGGGGTATGCAGATTTGCTCTCCCGGCTCACTGTTGACGGACGGCAACGTTTCTATCTTGACAATATGAAAACCTCCTCAGAGCATCTGCTGAAACTGGTTACCGATTTGCTCGATTTTCATCGCCTCGACTTGCACAAAGCTGAGATAAACCGTGTTACTTTCCATCCTGCACGCCTGCTGGAAGAAATATACGTCAGCTTTGAACCGCTGACTTCTGCCAAAGGATTATCTTTGAAATGTGAGATAGACTCCGAACTGAAAGGAACTTTCATCAGTGACCCTTTACGCTTGCGTCAGATTGTCAATAACTTGCTTTCCAATGCAGTGAAGTTCACTTCGGAAGGTGGCATTACGCTGACTGCCAGTTTTGTGCCGAAAGGTGATCCGGCTTTCTCCGGAAATCACTTGAAGCTTTCTGTTATCGATACGGGAAAGGGAATGGAACCCGGTGACCGTGAACGTATCTTCCAGGAATTTACCCGTTTGCCGGGAGCACAGGGAGAGGAGGGATTCGGCTTGGGATTATCTATTGTCCGTATGCTGGTGCAACTGCTGGAAGGGCGTATCGAAGTGGATAGTGTGCTCGGAAAGGGGAGTACGTTTACGTTGCGGGTACCTTTGTATCCGGTGAGAGTTGGGGAAGTTGAGAGTGGAGAGTTGAGAGTTGAGAGTTCTGTGCAGCATGATAGCGCAGCCCCCTATAGCGCAGCCAACTCTCCACTCTCCACTCTCAATTCTCCACTTATTAACCTTCTTTTGATTGATGACGACCGTATTCAGCTCACTCTCACTTCTGCTATGCTTGCACAGAGTGGCATCACTTCTGTTTCTTGTCTGCAATTGGATGAACTGTTGGAAGCCCTCCGCACCGATACTTTCGATGCATTGCTTACCGATGTGCAAATGCCTGCCATGAATGGTTTCGACTTGCTGAACCTGTTGCGTGCTTCGAATATTCCGCAAGCTAAGACTATACCCGTGATTGCTGTGACTGCCCGTAGTGATATGCAACGTGAAGAGTTTCTGAAACATGGTTTTGCCGGAAGCTTGCACAAACCATTTATGGTGAATGAACTGTTGGCAGAATTGGATATTGAAAAGAGAGAAACAGGTCTTGTTACTCCACAGAATCATATAGGAACGAATGCTGTACAGACCGATAAGATTGCAACTGAAGCTGTTCCTGCTTCTGCATTAAATTTCTCTGCTCTCACTGCTTTCTCAGGTGATGATCCTGATGCGGCAAAATCTATTCTGGAAAGTTTTGTCACAGAAACACGCCTGAATGCTGATCGCTTGCGACAGGCATTAGATGTTGAAGATACAGACGGCATTGCCGCCATGGGGCATAAGATGCTTCCCTTGTTTACTTTACTGGGAGCTAACGAACTTGTTGCTTTATTGAAAGAGCTTGAAGCCTCACGCGGGGAAGTATTCAGTGAAAAGATAAAAGAGAAATCTTTCTCAGCACTCGCTCAGATTGAAGATATCGTAGTACAGGTAGAGGAATAAATAGCCTTTTTGTCTTCTACATCAACCAAATGTCGTTAGAATTTGTTTACTTTGTAACGATTTAAACACTGACTATCGATTGACGTCCTAATGAGAAGAAAATGGTTGAAATGGGTGGCGTGGATACTGCTCACCCCTATCATATTGTTTGTAATACTGATGGTATTGCTTTATATCCCTCCCGTACAGAACCTGATACGGAAGCAAGCCACTGCCATCGCATCCGAGGCAACGGGTATGGATATATCTGTTGAGCGCATCGACCTCCGCTTTCCGTTGAACCTGCTGGTACGCGGTGTGCAGGTCATTCAGCCTATACAGGCAGATAAACAAATTTCCTCTGTTCCCGGCGACTCCCTTGCCGTGAAACAGGTTTCCGATACCCTGCTGACACTGGAAAGCCTGAACGTGCGCGTGCAGGCATGGCCGCTGATACGCGGAAAAGTAGAACTGGACGAGGTTACTGTGAACGGAGTTTTCTTAAACTCTGCCGATTTGATAGAGGGTATCCGCATACGTGGTGTGCTGGGGCGTTTCTTCCTTGAAAGTCACGGCATAGACCTGAAGAAAGAAGATGCTGTCATCAACCGTGTGGAACTGAGTGATACTCATATGCTCGTTGTGATGAACGACACTACCACTGCCGAACCGGATACCACGACTGCCGCCCTTAACTGGAAAGTGGCTTTACACAAGTTGGCATTGAAGAACGTTTCCGTTGATTTGCAAATGCCGCTGGATTCCATGCGTCTTGCTGCCCGTCTGGGTGATGCAGAGGTGGATGATGCGGTTGCTGACCTGGGCGGACAGATGTACGGTCTGAAGAAATTTGAATTGAGCAGTACTACGGTTAACTATGATGCGGGTAGCCAATTGCTCAGTGCCATTAATAGCCTGATAGATACCGGTAGTCTTGCGGCTACCGATAGCACCGGTGTGAAACCTGCCCCGGGCTTTGATGCTTCGCACATTGCCTTGCGGGATATTCGCATTGGAGTGGACTCCGTGCTTTATCATGGACGGAACATAAATGCCGTTATCCGGGAATTCTCTATGAACGAGCGTTCCGGCCTGAGCATCACTTCACTGACGGGACGGGTATTTGCTGATTCCACTGTTATTCAGGTGCCTTCTTTAAAATTGCTTACCCCACACAGTGAAATGGATTTCACCGCCCAGACTTATTGGGAATTGGTAGAAATTCCCACTTCCGGACGACTCTCCGCCCGTTTCAATGCCCGCATCGGTAAGCAGGATGTAATGCTCTTTGCAGGTGACTTGCCTGATACATTCAAGGATGCATATCCTTTCCGCCCTCTTACCATCCGTGCCGGTACGGAAGGTAACTTCAAGCAGATGCAGATTTCCCGCTTCAATATCGACCTGCCGGGTGCTTTCACCTTGAATGGTGGTGGTGAGATTTGGAACCTCACCGACAGTTTGACGCGCAACGGAAGCATTGACTTTGATATCCGGACACAGAATCTGAATTTCCTTACCGGATTGACAGGTGTCACCCCCGACGGTTCTATTGTTGTGCCGGACAGTATGCACCTTGCTGCGCGACTTGGTTTGGATGGCCCCAATTATGATGCCAGCCTGAAATTGAAAGAATGCGAAGGGCTGTTGAATCTGCTGGCTCGTTACAACACTTCTACCGAAGCCTATCAGGCAGACCTTCATGTGGATGCCTTGCAAGTGCACCACTTCTTGCCTAAAGATTCTATCTATACACTTTCGGCTAAGATTGCCGCCAAAGGAAAAGGATTCGATCCCGCCAATCACCGTACCGTGGCTGCTGTACAAGCTTCTCTCGGTGAATTACAATACGGACACTGGAATATCTCCGGCATCGACCTGACAGCCGGATTGAAATCCGCTCTTGCCACTGTACACATGACGAGCGACAATGCCCTGCTGAAGATGCAGGCGGATGCGGATATGCGTCTTGACCGTAAATACTTGGATGGCAAGGTGGCTATGAATGTGGAGAATGTCGGTCTGCATGAGTTAGGTATTTCTCCTAAACCATTGAAGCATCCTTTCGCTTTCACTCTCGGTGCCGAAGCACGCCATGACTCTATCAAGATGAACATGGATGCAGGCGACCTCGACTTTCAGTTCCGTGCCCGCAGCACCTTGCAGAAACTGATGGATCAAGGTACTGTCTTTGCCACACTTCTTACCCGGCAGATAGAATTGAAGCAACTCGACCATGCAGAATTACGGAAAGCACTGCCCTCAGCCGGTATGCAACTGAAAGCCGGTAAGCAGAATCCTGTCAGTTATTTCCTGGCAACCAAGGATATTTCTTTTGATGACTTTATATTGCGTTTTGGCACCACACCCCGACGTGGTATCAACGGACGAACTGCTATACATGGTCTGCGTATGGACTCCTTACAACTGGATACCATTTTCTTTGCTATCAGCCAGGACACTGCACGCATGAAGTTGCAGGGGGGTGTTATAAATGGACCAAAGAACCCTCAGTTTGTCTTCCGCAGTACACTGACGGGTGAAATCCGTAATGAAGATGCCGAACTGACCCTGAATTATGTGGATGCGAAGGGAGATACCGGACTTGATCTGGGTATCAATGCCCGTCCTTTGATAGAGGGCCGGGGTAGGGGTAATGGTATTGCCTTCCGCCTGACACCTGCCGAGCCTATTATTGCTTTCCAGAAGTTCCACTTTGTAGATAACAGCGATTGGATTTATCTGCACAAGAATATGCGCGTCTACGCTAATGTCGACATGGACAGTGAGGACGGACTCTGCTTCCGTATGCAGTCCGACCGGTCTGACACTGTCTCTTTACAGAATATAAATCTGGAATTAATCCGTTTCCGCTTGGATAAACTAAGTGGCATTCTGCCTTATATGCCCCGTATCACGGGACTTTTTTCTGCGGAAGCAAACTATATACAAACAGCAACCTCCCTGCAAGTTTCCGCTGAAGCCGGTGTGGAAAAGCTGACTTACGAACGCCAGCCGGTAGGTAACATCGGACTGGGCGCCACATGGCTTCCGGGTGATAAAGGCACGCACTATCTGAATGCCTATTTCCGGTCGGGAGATCAGGAGGTGCTGACTGCCGATGCCGTATTAACTCAGAAGAACGGACGTGATTCGCTTGAAGTCAACACCACTTTCGAGCATTTCCCGCTTTCCCTTGCCAATGCCTTTATGCCCGATCAGGTCGTTACTTTCACAGGTGACATTGACGGTGGACTTTATATCAATGGAGATATGGAGAAACCAAAGATGAGCGGCGATCTTTCATTAGACAGTGTCTCTGTCTACGCCCGTCAGGCAGGTGCTCGCTACTGGTTCGACAATCGTCCGTTGAAGATAGAGAATAACCAGCTTATATTTAATAAGTTTGCTATATATACCACCAGTCGTAACCCCTTCACGATAGACGGAAACGTGGACTTCCGGAATATGGACCGACCGACAGCAAACCTGACCTTGCGTGCACAGAATTATACTCTGCTCGATGCACCCCGCACACGCGAGAGTATGCTTTACGGTAAAATCTTCGTGGACCTGAACGCTACCGTACGCGGTCCGCTGGATGGACTGACCATGCGCGGAAACATGAATCTGCTGGGTAATACGGATGTAACCTATGTGCTGACCGATTCGCCCTTGACAGTAGAAGACCGTTTGGGTGAACTCGTTACATTCACTTCCTTTACGGATACTACTTCGGTACAGGCAACGGAAGTTCCCACTATGTCGCTTGGCGGTATGGACATGTTGATGTCTGTGCATATTGATGATGCCGTACGCTTACGTGCCGATCTCAGCCCTGACCGCAGCAGCCGTGTGGAATTGGAAGGTGGAGGTGACCTGAATCTGCAATATACTCCGCAAGGCGATCTCACATTGTCCGGTCGCTATACGCTGATCGGTGGTATGATGAAATATGCCCTGCCCGTTATTCCTCTGAAAGAGTTCCAGTTTGTCAACGGAAGCTATGTGGACTGGACGGGTAATCCGATGAACCCTTCGCTCAACCTGACTGCTACGGAGCGTGTCCGCGCTTCCGTATCCGATGGTGATGACGGTGGTTCGCGTATGGTGAACTTCGACGTTTCCATCAGCATCAAGAATCGTTTGGAGAACCCTGATTTGAGTTTTAATCTGAGTGCCCCTGAAGATGCCACTGTGCAGGGTGAGCTGGCAGGAATGAGCGCCGATGAACGAAGCAAGCAGGCCATCACCATGCTTGCCACCGGTATGTATCTTTATAACAGCGGAAAAGGTGGTGGTTTAACCATGGGTTCCGCACTGAACAGTGTGCTGCAAAGCCAGATTAATTCACTGACCGGGAACCTGAAGAATGCTTCCCTCAGTGTGGGTATTGAAGACCGTACTGCCGCCGAAACGGGCGATAAACAGACGGACTACAGTTTCCGCTATTCGCAGCGTTTCTTCAATGATCGTGTACAGATCATTATCGGTGGAAAAGTGTCCAGTGGCGCCAATGCAACGAATGACGTAGAATCGTTCATCGATAATATTTCTTTGGAATATCGTCTGGATAATAGTGGTACACGCTATGTCCGCGTATTCCACAACAAGAACTATGAAAGTGTGCTCGACGGTGAGATAACCGAGACAGGTGTCGGCCTTGTGCTTCGCCGGAAAATGGACCGCCTGAGTGAGCTGTTCATATTCAAGAGAAAGAAGAAAGTAGAACCTGTAAGCGAATAGTGTAAAAGAAATAGCAATAGTATGATGCCTCTCGAATCATTCTCAGTTCTCCTCCTCCCGGGAGGAGGAGTACCCGAAGGGGGAGGTGGTAGGCACATACATAAATTCTTAATACATAGAAGAATAAAATGAAGAAACTTGTATATATACTCCTTGCAACCCTGCTTCTGGCAGCCTGCTCCACTACTAAGCACCTGCCTGAAGGCGAAGTGCTCTACACCGGTCAGAAGCCGATGATTGTAGAGAACCGCTCCGATACCAAGGTAGGCGAGACCGCTATGGAAGAAGTGGAAGCCGCCCTTGCCAAAGCCCCCAATAACTCTCTGCTCGGTAGTTCCGAATACCGCATTCCTTTCCCTTTCGGACTGTGGGTGTACAATGGTTTTGGAAAGTACAAGAAAGGTTTCGGAAAGTGGATATTCAACCGCTTTGCCGCTACTCCCGTGCTCATATCCTCCGTTAATCCGGACATCCGACAGAAAGTAGCGACAAATATCCTGCACGATTATGGGTACTTTAATGGTACAGTAAGCTATCAAACTTTCGTTAATCCCAAGGACAGTCTGAAAGCCAAGTTGCAATATACGGTCGATATGCGCAACCCGTACTTTATTGATACCGTTTATTATAGGGGATTCAACAGTACCACCATGCAGATTATCAACCTCGGTCGCCGTCGCTCCCTGATCAGCCCGGGTGAACAGTTCAATGTTACCGATCTTGATGGTGAGCGTACCCGCATCAGCGGCCTGCTGCGTAATATGGGGTATTACTATTTTCGCCCTGACTATCTGACTTACCAGGCTGATACAACCCTCGTTCCCGGTGGGCACGTCAGCCTGCGCATGATCCCCGTTCCCGGTATGCCGAAGGATGCCGAACGTCCTTTCTTCGTAGGTAAAACCAATTTCTACCTCCAAGGGCCACAAGGACAAATGCCCAATGACAGTCTCTACTACAAGACTTTTTGGATACACTATTACGATAAACTGAAGATACGTCCCAATATGCTTCACCGTTGGCTGAACTACCAAGGTTATCAACGGAAACGGCAGGAACTGGACAAGGGAGGTATGCGCCGTCGTCCGGAAAAGTTGTATAGCCAGTATCGGCAAACACGTATCCAGGAGCGTCTGGCAAGTGTAGGTATTTTCCGTTATCTGGAGATGCAGTACACGCCCCGCGATACAGCGCTCGTTTCCGATACGTTGGACGTGAATATCCGTGCTATGCTGGATAAACCGTATGATGCCGAACTGGACTTCAATGTTACGATGAAAAGTAATAACCAGACCGGCCCCGGTGCCGCCTTCACCGTAACGAAGAACAACGTCTTCGGCGGTGGTGAAACCTGGAATGTGAAAGTAAACGGCTCTTATGAATGGCAGACGGGTAAGAACAGCAGTTCGCTGATGAATAGTTACGAGTTGGGCTTATCTTCTGCACTTACCTTTCCGCGTATCGTCTTTCCCCGGATGGGTACCAAGGAATATGACTTCCCGGCTTCCACTACCTTCCGTGTCTATATAGACCAGATGAACCGTGCCAAGTACTATAAACTGCTTGCGTTCGGTGGAAACGTTACGTATGACTTTCAGCCTGTGCCTACCCGGAAACATAGTATTACGCCCTTCCAACTGACATTTAACGTGTTGCGTAATCCGACTGCGGCTTTTGAGGAAATACAAGCTCAGAATCCGGCCCTTTACATCAGCCTCCGTAATCAGTTTATTCCTAAAATGGAATATACATACACTTATGATAATGCTTCTCTCCGCACAGTCCGTAACCCCATTTGGTGGCAGACTACATTCGGCTCTGCCGGTAACCTGACCTCTTTGGTTTACAAGGCATTCGGACAGTCGTTCAGCAAAGAAGATAAGAAACTGCTGGGAGTTCCTTTCGCACAATTCCTGAAGCTGAATTCGGAGTTCCGTTATCATTACAGGATAGATAAGAATCAGATGATTGCTTCCCGTATTGCAGGAGGATTTATCTGGTCCTATGGAAATGCGACGACTGCACCATATACCGAACAGTTCTACATAGGTGGTGCCAACAGTATCCGTGCCTATTCTGCACGCAGTATCGGCCCCGGTGGCTATCCACCCGATAAAGAGAAAAAGTATTCCTATATCAACCATGTGGGTGATATCCGTATGGAAGCAAACGTGGAATATCGTTTCCGTATTCTCGGCGATCTGCACGGAGCTGTCTTCCTCGATGCAGGTAATGTCTGGTTGATGCGTAAGGATGAAAACCGTCCCAATGGGCAACTGACGTTGAAGAATTTCCCGAAACAAGTTGCTTTGGGCACAGGTGCCGGTCTGCGCTACGACCTGGATTTCCTTGTATTCCGTTTCGACTGGGGTGTGGCACTGCATGATCCGTATGATACAGGAAAAAAGGGATATTATAATATTCCGAAGTTTAAAGATGGTATGGCATGGCATTTTGCTATCGGCTATCCGTTCTAACGGTGAGTTTTGTACGATAGAGCTAAAATATGAATCAATTGTCTACCTCTCTTGACTTTATTTTTTGTAATTTTGCCCCCGTAATCAAAACAAGGATACACTAACCTTTTTAAATAATAACTAAGTATGAAACCAACTTTATTCTTATTGGCAGCCGGAATGGGCAGCCGTTACGGTGGCTTGAAGCAATTGGACGGACTGGGTCCGAATGGCGAAACTATTATGGACTATTCAATTTATGACGCCATTAACGCCGGATTTGGTAAGCTCGTTTTCGTAATCCGTAAGGATTTTGAGAAAGACTTCCGTGATAAAATTATTTCAAAATATGAAGGTCATATTCCGTGTGAACTGGTGTTCCAGTCTATCGACGATCTGCCCGAAGGCTTCACTTGTCCCGAAGGTCGTACGAAACCCTGGGGAACCAACCATGCCGTAATGATGGGTGCTGATGTAATTCAGGAACCGTTTGCTGTTATCAATTGCGACGACTTCTATGGTCGTGACTCTTTCCAGGTAATGGGTAAATTCCTTTCTGCACTGCCCGAAGGTTCAAAGAATGTATATTCAATGGTAGGTTTCCGCATTGGCAATACACTAAGCGATAGCGGTACTGTATCTCGCGGTCTTTGCGGTACGGATGCCAACAACCTGCTGACTTCTGTTGTAGAGCGCACTAAGATCCAGCGTATGGATGGCGAAGTGAAATACATTGACGATAATGGCGAATGGGCAGCTACCCCCGAAACTACTCCGGTAAGTATGAACTTCTGGGGCTTTACTCCTGATTACTTTGCATACAGCTTCGATTTCTTCAAGAGCTTCCTGAGCGATCCGAAGAATATGGAGAACCTGAAAAGTGAATTCTTCATCCCGTTGATGGTAGATAAATTGATTCAGGACGGTATTGCTACATGCGAAGTCCTCGATACTACAAGCAAATGGTTTGGCGTGACTTATCCTGAAGATCGCCAAAGCGTTGTAGATAAAATCCAGGCTTTAGTGGATGCAGGTGAATACCCTGCCAAGCTGTTCTAAGTCCGGGAACTTTGCGAAAGCAAATTTAGAATTAGAAATAGAAGGGAGTTATCGTAAGATGATTCCCTTTTTTAATTTCACGGCAATGTATCTTTTAAAGTTGTATCGTAGCTTCGCAAGCCTCGGCTACTGCCGGATGATGTGTGATGAAGATGAATGTCTTGCCTGTGCAGTCTCTGCGCAGGTTTTTAATTAATTGTCGTTCCGTTTCGGGATCAAGGGCAGAGGTGGCTTCATCCAGCAGCAGGATGTGTCCGGGACGGAGGAGGGTGCGGGCGATGGCGATACGCTGGGCTTGTCCTTCGCTGAGGCCGCCACCTTGTTCATTGAGATTGGCATCTATTCCATCTGGTAGAGAGAGGACGAAGTCGGCACAGGCGGTGCGGAGAGCTTGGAGCATTTCGGCTTCAGTGGCATGAGGATTACCCATTAGCAGGTTGTCACGAATGGTACCGCTGAAGAGAGTGTTTCCCTGGGGAACATAGACGAAGTTGGAACGGGTTTGAGGGGAAACTTCAAGAGTTGAGAGTGAAGATTGTGTTATGTTTGCAGGTGAAAGGGTAATACTTCCTTCTTGCGGGTCAGCGAGTGCGAGAAGCAACCGGATCAGGGTGGTTTTTCCGGCGCCAGTTTCACCTAATACGGCAGTACAGCTTCCGGCAGGGAAGTTGCAGGAGAAGTGATTTAGTATAGGGCGGTCACCTGTTGAATAACTGAATGTGACATCTTTCAATTGTAAATCCGGGGTTTGGAGGAATAGTTGTGATGCTCCGCTTGTTTCAGCGGGAAGTTCTTCCAGTTCTATCAATCGCTCTACAGCGGTGAGGGCATTGATAAAGGAAGGTAGCAGGCGTGAAAGATCAAGTGCAGGCCGTTGTACTTTTCCTACCAGTTGCAGGAAGGCAGTCATTGTTCCGAAGGTGATACTGCCTGTGCTGAGGCGCACAGCACCCCAAAGAAATGCTGTAAGATAGCCGCCGGAGAACGCAAATGCCACCAGCATACGTGCAGAGAGTGAAAAGCGGGTACGACCGAATATCTGACTACGGAGTACATCTTGCAGGTCATCCAGCTTTCCGATATGCCGGTCGCCTTGTTCCAGGGTTTTGATGACGGTGCGGTGTTGCAGGCTTTCTTGTATAACGGATTGGATGCGGCTGTCGCTCTGCCGGATTTCACGGGTGTAGCGACGCATTCGTTTCATATAGAAGCGGCTACCTAATAGGAAGATAGGTAGAATACCTACCACTACCCAGGGCAGGGACGGATCGAGAAAGCAGAAGAATACAAATGCGGCTATCAACTGAACGATGGTAACTATGAAAGCAGGGATTGTGCTGGTCAGTAACTCCACGATGGAAGCAGTATCCTGTTCCACCCGGTTTACGATGTCGCCGGTGTGAAAGCGTTCCAATTCGTTCCAACGGCTTTGTAATAGACGGGAGAAGAGGCGATGGCGCAGTGCATTTCCTGTTTCCACTTGCATACGGGTACTGAGCCAGGTATCGACGGCTCCACACAGAAGTTGAGCGATTAACAAAGCAATGGTAAGGATGGCGGCATTGGTCAGGCTTCCGATGGCGGTGCCTGTGGCAATGTCGATGACGACCTTGGAGGCATAAATAAAGACAAGAGAGACCGCTACCCCAATGATGCCTGTGAGGCAGGAGAGGAGAATACGTCCCCGTTGTCCACGAGATACTTCCCAGATGTACTTTATTTGCTTTGTCTTCATAATGAATCAGCTTGTAACTCATTTACTTTATGATTCCGGCTTCCAGCCAATTCTTTATCAGTTGTTCTGCATCCCGCTTTGCGGTTTCAGAGTCTACTTCATAATTTTCCATAAGGAAGTCGGTAAGGGTGTCGGCATTGAAATCCATTCCTTCCACATGTTTCCAAAGATGGGCTGCTGTAGAGTTCAGACTAATGATGTTATTGAAATCCACATTTTGAGTGCCGTTGTACATGATGATGTATTCGTCACCAATCTGATGTAAAGTAAATCCGTCCTTGATTTTCATAGTTCGTACTTATTGGGTTGTTACTCTTCTGATTCTTCTGAATATCGCCAGTAACCATCGCCTTACAGGGGTTAGTTTCAGCCACCAGAAAGAATAGCGCTGCCAGATACGGCCATTGCACGGATATTCTTTTTCTTTACGGATGGCGGCAATCATTATTCCCATGACATCGTCTACGTTCGTTTGTTCGGTTATCCGTATATTACCGTCGCCTTGCAGTGTTAGCTCTTTGCCGTTGCGGCGGGTGATGCGGTGGAAAACGATACGTCCGTTCGTATCTCTGGCGAGTACGACCGTATTCAGTTGCAGATCGTTATCAGTAAAAGGACCTAAAACAATGCGGTCGCGACGATCCACAAGAAATGGGTTCATACTATTTCCTCTGACTGTCAGGGTTACGGTATGTCCTTCACTGATGAGGCGTGCTACTTCGGGCAACAGTACCTCGTTGGGGATGATTCTTTTTCGTCCGTTATCTATCATAATGTTGGTTTAGCTTGTAGCTTGTTGCTTAATTGTATTAAAACAAACCTCCGCCGCCTCCCTGTCCGGCAAGCATTTCAGAAAATACACCGGAGTATGGGCCGCAAGATATTTCACTGTCTCGATGACACCATTATTCAATTCTCTCACTTCCTTCAGATTAGAGCACGACGGCAATAGCGATGCGAATGCCCGTGCCGGACTCTCCCGCTGAATCTCATTCATCGGCGCCTGTTCCAATCGTACAAATGCCCCTACAGGAACAGAATCATTCTTGTAGCAAGGCGTCTTTCCGCTCCAGGGTGAACCGTAAACTGTGGCTTCCCCTGTTTTCCGGTTGAAGTGTACGATGGGATTATCGTCGTTCAGCAGTTCACAGCCGGGGATATGTTTTAGCCACAACCCGCTGTGCGTACTCTTTCCCGTTCCGCTTTTGCCTTGGAAGAGATATCCCTTTCCATCTTTCTTTATGACGGAAGCGTGCATTAATACAGTATCGGAACAAGCTGTATTGAAAGCATAAATCATCATCAGAATATTGTTGAGAACAAATGCATCCGCTTCTGTTTCGTGCAGGAACAGGACACCTTTGGTAAATCCGTAGAAGAAATAGGCTGTGTACTCTTTCGGATCGTTGGGAGCGAGGATGGTAATGAGATAAGAGTCTGTATCCGGAATCACACTGATCCTGCACGTGGCACCTTCCCATTCAAACTCGACGAGTGAGCGATATTTAGCATGGTCTTCTTCGCGGCTTTCACTCTCCGGCTGGACGGCAAGTGAGAATGCTATTTTGAGTTCTTTCTTTTTGTATGTATCTAAAGATAACAGGAAAGGTTTCAGGGAGGGAATCAGTTCTTTCGTTTTCCAGTGTGGAATGGTGGAGGAAGTACCGAATAGACAAGGCCCTACTTGATATACCTGTGTGTTACGCTCTCCTTTCATAATCTATAATATTTGATGTGTCGGTGTAAAGGTAGAGGAATTCTTCTGATTGGACAACTGAATTTTACACAATATTACAGGTTTCGGTTCATTTCTCCAGTCTTTTTCGTTTCGGTATGTTCCGGAGATGCTATATCTTTGTAGGCAATGAAATTATTAATCTTGAATAAACCATGAAAACTGTACTTATCTGGTTGGCTTTATGCTTCGGCACCCTGATGACCACTTGTGCCAATGGAACGGCTTACCTTTTTTCTTATTTCATCAATGACAGCAGAGACGGACTGCATCTGGCTTATAGTTACGATGGCCTGAACTGGACCGCCCTGAATGGTGGCAAGTCATACCTGCTCCCTGTCGTGGGGAAAGATAAACTGATGCGTGATCCGAGTATTTGCCAGGCACCCGACGGCACCTTTCACATGGTCTGGACTTCCAGTTGGACCGACCGGATTATCGGTTATGCCTCTTCCCGCGATCTGATTCATTGGAGCGAGCAGCGAGTCATCCCCGTCATGATGCACGAACCGACTGCCCACAATTGCTGGGCGCCCGAACTTTTCTACAATGAACCGTCGCAGACATATTATATATTCTGGGCAACTACCATTCCCGGCCGTCATAAAGAAGTAGCAACCAGTGAGAGTGAGAAAGGGTTGAATCATCGCATGTACTACGTAACTACGAAAGATTTCCAGACCTTCTCGAAGACCAAAATGTTTTTCAATCCCGATTTCAGTGTCATTGATGCTGCCATCGTGAAAGACCCGAAGAATGAGGACCTGATTATGGTGGTGAAGAATGAAAACTCCAATCCGCCGGAGAAAAATCTCCGCATTACCCGTACCAGAAATTTGTCGAAAGGATTCCCCACTAAAGTTTCTCCTTCTATCACCGGAAACTATTGGGCAGAAGGACCTGCCCCCTTGTTTGTGGGTGATACACTCTATGTTTATTTCGATAAATACCGTGACCACCGTTACGGTGCAGTCCGTTCACTGGATCATGGCGAGACTTGGGAAGATGTGTCCGATCTGGTTTCATTCCCCCGTGGCATCCGTCATGGGACGGCTTTTGCTGTGGATGCTTCCGTTGTGGAAACTTTGATAGCAAATCGTAATTATAATCCTCTGATTCCCGATAATCTGGCTGACCCTTCACTTTCTAAGTTTGGCGATACCTACTACCTCTATGCTACTACTGACCTGGACTATGGTCTCGGTCGTGCCGGAACGCCGGTAGTGTGGAAGTCGAAAGATTTTGTGAACTGGAGCTTCGAAGGCTCGCACATCCAGGGCTTCGACTGGGCGAAAGGCTATGATTGGGTGAATGACAAAGGAGAGAAGAAAACTGGTTATTTCCGTTATTGGGCTCCCGGAAAGGTGATTGAGCAGAACGGTACTTACTACCTCTACGTCACCTTTGTGAAACCGGATGAAAAGATGGGTACGTATGTCATGATAGCTGATCGTCCGGACGGTCCTTTTCGTTTTGCTGAAGGTAACGGGCTTTTTGCTCCGGGAGTGGAAGGTGTGGATAGTCCGTTTATCGTAAATGACATTGACGGGGAACCTTTTATAGATGACGATGGCAATGGTTATCTCTTCTGGCGCCGTCGGTTGGCTGCCCGTCTTTCTGCGGACAGGCTTCATATAGAAGGTGAGCCGCTGACTATGCAGACTGCCCGTCAGGGATATTCCGAGGGTCCGTTGATGTTTAAGCGGAAAGGTATCTATTATTATGTATATACGTTGAGTGGAAATCAGAACTATGTCAATGCTTATATGATGAGCCGTGAATCTCCGCTTAGTGGCTTCGTCAAGCCGGAAGGTAATGATATCTTCCTTTTCTCCGCTCCCGAAAACCAGGTTTGGGGACCCGGTCACGGGAATATCTTCTATGACGAAAAGACGGATGAATACATCTTTCTCTATTTGGAATATGGCGATGGTGGAACTACCCGCCAGGTATATGCCAACCGGATGGAATTTAATGAAGATGGAACCATCAAGACCTTAGTGCCCGATATGCGTGGCGTAGGCTATCTGTCCGCGCCTCAGGAGACACGCCGGAACTTGGCGTTGCAGGCTGACTTCCGGGCTTCCAGTGAGAAAGCTCCCCGTACGGCGGTGGTAGACATCGAGACACAACCGAATGATCCTCTGCCGGAGAAAGCCTCGGTGAAGAAATATACCCGTACACATACTTATCAGGCTGCCCATGTAGGCGATGAATCGAACGGAACCCGCTGGATGGCTGCCGTCACGGATAGCAGTCCGTACATTACGGTGGATTTGAAAGAGATGCGCAACGTTGGCGAATGCCAGTTCTATTTCACCAAGCCCACAGAAGGGCATACATGGAGACTGGAAAAGTCTGTCGATGGCAAGCATTGGCAGGTGTGTGCCGAAGAAAAGAAACTTCAGGCACGGTCTCCCCATGTGGCTAAGGGTATTGGCGAGGCACGTTATCTCCGCTTACATATTCTGCGGGGAGATGCGGGGATGTGGGAATGGAAAATATATGAGTAAGGCAATGGTGATGCCTCTCTATCAATATTTATAAGTCAGCATAATACGCCCTTCCGAAGTATTGGAAAAGACATTGGCGTGATACCTGTATTTGGTATCGCGGGTGTAGTTCATAAATGTGCTGGTGAGGTACAGTTGCTTCCGCAATTTCAGGTCCAGCCGGAGGCCGACTGCATGGAGAATGGCCCTCGAACGGTCGCCCTGTGCATTGAGTGTCTTCGGTTCCACTTCGTCCCAGTTGATGTCTTGGGGATACCCTTTCCAGGTGAACATGTGGTAGACTTCGTAGATGGTGGATATGGCAAGACGGTCCTTGTAGGTAAAGTTAAAGTTGAGCTTGCTGCTGTAGCCGCTGGCCAGGTTGTAGATGCGTTCGTCCACTTGATAATAGTCGCTGAGGGCACCTCCCAGAAGGATGGCGTTGAGGTAGGCGTAACCGTCTATTCCCCAATTTCGTTTGAGGTTTCTTTTGTAGATGAGGCCGCCGCCCACAGAAGCGGGTGTACAGAATTTATAAGGTACTTTTGCCGATACTGCTGATATCGTGTCCGAATCGTAGTAATCGAAGTGCTGGTACAGCCCAAGGCTGAGGTAGTGCTTCTCATTGTTCACTAACTCTTTGGCTACCAGTCGGCCAATGATGTTTATCTGTCCCAGGACCGGTTGATCTTTCTGCCAGTTCAGGGTCGCCTGGATGGAGAAATAGTCATAGGGTTTGGTATCTTCCGCATCGAAGCGGTCGCCGTATTCGACGTTGATTTCGGAGGCCAGACCCACACCTTTGTCCAGAATCTCGTCTTTCAGTTCTAGGGTACGTATGCCCAGAGATACATCCACACTTACATCAGGTACCCCGAATTGTTTGCCCGAAGTGGAACGTCGCTTCCAGGCATCTCCGTTGATAATACGGGTCAAGCCGCGCATGGGGGACACTAGGAACCCGGCAAACTCTAGTCCAAAGCGTGACCAGCCGATTTTCCGGTCGTCGAGGATGAGGTCGGAAACCCTGTAGGTCACTTCGCCTAGGGCCATACCACCAATGGGGGTGGCAATGATGTCGTTGGTAGAGGGGTACTCGTTTTCCATAAACATCTCCCACATGAAGCTGCCGCCGAAGGCAAAGAGCCCGGACTGCCAGAAATTGTATCCGTTGGATCGGGCTGAGCTGAAGTACAGGCTACCGTGGTAGGGGTGCATGAACATATTGGTAGCCATGGCGTCATTGTCCCACACGAAACCATGCTTGAGGTTGTCCTTGATGGTACGCCCATTGATGTAGGCAAAGTCAGCCTTACGGATATAGCGGTCGAAAGCCCAGACTCCCATATTGATGCCGAAGACCATGGTGCCCGCCTGAAGCCCCCTTTTGTGGGAGTAATAGTCTATATCGAGCGAGTCGGCAGGTTTTGGAGTGGCTAACCGGTGGCGAATGGCGAGTTGCGGATAAGCCACATCAATGGCTATCAGGAAGGCGAACAGAGTCAGCAGTAACTTTTTCATGATGCAAACATAGGGATTATTATCAAATGCACGTAGTTGTATTTTTCGTAAAAAGTCTCTATAACTTCTTATTTAACTCGTTTGCAGCATAAAAGGTTTGCGATAGGGACACTTTTCTGTATACTTGTTTCTCCGGACAGGACAGAGAGGAATTGAAAAATAATGGCTTGTGGTGCATGAGTTGGGGGAGTTTCTTTATCTTTGTCGCAGCTGCTGCGGTGAAAATGTTAGCAACTCTAAATTCTTACTAAGAATATGCTGAAGGAGAACCGCGTTATTGTTGCTGAAGGCGGTCCTACTCTTCCGACACGGATGTATGAAGTAGAACTCTTTAAAACCATAGAAAGTTATGTCAAACGATGAGTGGAAGGAATTAAGCGAGAAATTGCACTATGGGTTGGCACTGGCCGAGCAACGCATGCTTGAGAAAAAAGCACAGCGGAACGAAACTGTGATAGTGGGTACACCTGATGGTGAAATAAAAGCCATTCCTGCCCGACGTCTGCTTCGTAAGGCAAAGCAGCGAAAGATGAAATAAATATCTTCGCTTGCTGGGAATGTGGAGATATACGTTCTTTTTCTGTATCCCCGCTATCTCATCGAATTCCGAAACATCTGCGGCGTCACCCCCGTATGTTTCTTAAAAAACTTATTGAAGAAAGCTGCATTATTGAACCCCAGACCCAGTGCAATATCCTTCACCGGTGTATTCTCCGTGCGCAGTTGTGTCTTGGCATCCATGATGAGTGTCTGATTGATAATTTCCATTGCCGTATGCCCCGACTCTTTCTTGACAAGCCGGCAAAGGGCTGATGGCTGCATATTCATCTTCCTAGCATAATGCGCCACCTGATGCTCCCGGGCATAGTCTGCATGTACCAGTCTGACAAAAATCCGGTACTGCTGGAAATGCCTGCTACCCGGCGTTTCTATCAGCTTCGCCTGTTCCGGACAAAGCTCGGACACCCCCTGTAACATCAGGCTCAGGAACGACTGGGACATAGCTTCACTCAAATTCTCCCCTATCTCTTTATAAAGGTGCGATAGAAACGTAAACATTTCCGCATATAGCATGGAAGCCACCTCCGACAGCGGGAAAACATAGTGCTTGCCGATGATGTGGAACTTATCCATCATATTCTTACCCATCCCCGCGTTCTGGATCAGTTGTTGTGAAAACATGACAGTATGGATCTCCACATCATCCGACGCTGCCAGCAACTGTACGAAACTCTCTGGCGGAAGCGCTATCAACTCATTCGCCCGAATCCGGTATTCGGTATGATTGATGATTGTTTTCAGGGAACCTTTGCTGCAGAGGACAAAAATCCCTCCCTCTGTCTTATAGGATTTCTCCAATAAAGGTTCCAACTTATGAACTGTGATACACTTGTAAGCAGTGAAGCCTGCATGTATATTGAATTTACTTATGCTCATCTCTTTCCTTTTAGGTATGCAAAATTGAAAGATATCGGTATATAATCAACAGGAATAACCGTTAAATCCGACTCTTTATCTCTTTCTGTCCCGTTAAAAGATGTAAAGGTGTGAACGATGGAATATATCTGTGCCAAAATGGAATATTGATTTCTTCCGGTTTGTTTGCCAACTACCTGTTTATGCCCGACCTTTGTCACCCTACACGATAAACATAATCCTATGAACCCCGATATACCTCAGGAAGTACGGATAGTGAACGCCATTGCCGAACAATTGTTCGATGTATGGCCCGTAAGCATTGTCATGATCGATCTTGAAGACCGCATCTGGCGTATGAACAAGCAGATGAGTGATGAACTTCAACAGGATGCGGACATCATTGGAAAGCCCGTCGTCGACATGCTAGAAGTGGTGCAGGACCGAGAGAACGTCCTGCCCCGTTACCTACAGGATCTGCATGAAGGCCGTCAGAGCATTATCCACTTGTCTTCCAATTGCTTCATGCTTGAACCAAAGAGACATATTAGTTTTCTTATACAAGGTGCTCTGATGGGCATATATGAGGAAAACCGGCTGGTAAGAATCGTACTTTACTACCGCAACGTGCTGGAAGAAAGTACCCGAAAACATCTGCTGAACATCGCCCTGAGCCGCACGCAGATATTCCAATGGTCTTACGACATGGAGCGTAACCTTATGATTATCGATCCCCGCTACTTCGAATATTTGGGTATTCCCACAAGAGATTATACTCTTACTCCTGAAGAATTTGCTTATTTGATGCATCCCGATGACCGTCAGTCGGTATTTGACGCTTTGACCCTCCAACTGGATGGCAGTCTGTATGAAGCCCCCGTGGAATACCGTCTTCGCCGTGACGACGGCAGTTGGGAGTGGTTCGAAGCCCAGTCCACCTACGTCGGGCAGTTGAAAGAAACCCCTTTCCGCGTTGTCGGCATCTGCATGAGTACCCAGAAATATAAGGATACCGAAGAAAGGCTGAATGAAGCCTTGCGCAAAGCCCGGCGCAGTGACGAACTAAAAAGTATCTTTCTTGCCAATATGAGTCACGAAATACGTACGCCACTCAATGCTATCGTAGGTTTTTCTTCTCTGCTGGCTTATGGCGAATCGGACTTGACCAAAGAAGATATCATCGAATTTACCTCTCTGATTGAAAAGAACAGCCGGCTGTTGATGGTCTTGATCTCCGATATCTTGGACCTTTCCAAGATAGAGTCAAACACCATGGAATTTAGTTTTTGCAGTGTTTCCCTCCATCGGGTATTGAATGAGATAGGCAGTGCGCAAAGGATAAATATGCGCGAAGGAGTGGAACTGCTGCTGGACCTTCCCGGACAGGAGGTGACTGTTTATACCGATTCCGCCCGGTTGAGCCAGGTGATAAACAATCTGGTGAACAATGCGATAAAGTTTACTTCCGAAGGAAATATTCGTATCGGATACCGACCGGCCGCTTCCGGGTATGTAAATATATTTGTGGAAGATACCGGAACAGGTATGTCAAGAGAAGTGCTTGAACATATTTTTGACCGTTTTTACAAAGGAGACTCTTTCAAGCAAGGCACGGGCCTGGGGCTGTCCATTTGCAAAACAATCGTTAAACGTTTTGAAGGCAAGATCGAAGTGACGTCCACACCCGGAAAGGGTACATGCTTTACAATCACCTTGCCGCTGAAAGTAGAAGAATAAGTTGGTGCATACCGGAAAAGAAAAGAATACAAGAGTGATAAGGTGGTAAGGTGATAGGGCGATAAGGTAGCTGCGCTATATACCACAGAGCGTTATCCCGCTATCACTTTATCACCCTACCACCTTATCACATTTTGTTCAT
>OHTN01000038.1_pt1 | contig 127586 bp, 116 predicted proteins | sample 1578971 | NCBI WGS metagenome assembly OHTN01 (sample SAMEA3879509, study PRJEB24766) | human gut metagenome | biome: human-associated habitat; feature: feces | place: USA | collected 1985/1987 | reverse complement strand
CTTCATCGTCCAATAATATAAGCTGTTCCTTTTGAATGTAGAGGTTAATGCCACAGTCAATGAGTTGCAGACAATGGGCAATGTGAACATGGTTTACATAATCTGAAAGCAGACAAGATACGCAAGCGCATATCGCATTACTTTGGCTTGCAACCAATTGTCTTAGAATTTTGGATAACGTCTTTGACACTGTTACGAAATGCCTACTGCCACCATTCAAGAGTGTAGAACAAAGTAAGCTCCGTCATGCCTGTCTCTCCAAGAAGAAAACCTTTGTAGAGCAAACCAATCACTCACCAAATGACTATGATAAAGTGGCTTCTGACTCTATTGTTTAAGTACCATTGCAAACTATACATGAACCAGAGGTTATTTGGAACGACAATAGTGACAAACAAGATGAACGGCTACGATAATAAGCCTGTATTGATGAAATAACACAAGGAATAAAATAATCTTGAAATCTCATGCAAGTTTTTGATTCCTTTTGCGTTTATTGAATAGTTATAACCCTTTAATATTGAAGAAATGTATGAAAATTAAAATGATTCTTATTGCATTAACCGCTTTGCTATCTTTGGCAAGCTGCGGTGAAGATGACTCTGGTATTCAACTCACACAAGACGAAATCATTGGTGACATAAATACTGGTAAAAAGATTGTGATTACCTCTCTTACCACCTATACGGAAAGTAGCAGCAAAGTTATTGTAAATGGAGCTAAAGGCAAAATATCAGCAACATCTTCCGATGAAAGTATAGCCAAAGTCTCGTGCTCAACAAATGAAGCAGAGAAAGAAATCTATGTAAGTGGTGTTTCTGTAGGAAATACCACTATCACCATAACCGATTCCGATGGAAATACTGCTGTATTAAAGGTTGAAGTAAAAGATTGGACGACTCTTTGGGAACTCAGTAGAACAATGTATGTGGTAGATAGAAAATGTTTTGTTGAAGGTGTTTCTTCTGAGGATTCTGCAACTATTGCAGCTGATGCCATAGAGAAAGACTCATACAATAAATATTATACAATACGTACTCGTGTTTATATTCCTTCTGGCCCTTATGCAACCAAGAGACTAACCATTACAGATGATAAAGGAAATGTCCGCATGGATGGAATTCTTAAGATTCAACCAAATGCTGATAACTCCGAAGTTTGGCATTTATTACCTATTGGTAATTATACGGAAGTCGTTTTGGCTACATTTTACTATGACCAAAAAAGTATAGTCAAAGATGTGACAGGTTATTATAAAACGGCATATCCTAAGATTAAGAAAGTTGAGCTACATGCCATTTGCGCAATAGAGGAATTGGAGCCGGACAAATAATTGATAGAAGTAAGTTACATTTATATCTGAATAAATTGCAACATTGTGGCATTAACCTCTACATTCAAAAGGAACAGCTTATATTATTGGACGATGAAGGACATCCGTCCTTCTTTGCCCCGATAATGATAGCCACGCTTTCAACCTGTGCGCAATTGGAACGTGATAATATCTCATTCCGATTACAGTCAGGAAGGAAGCGGTATATATCTTTGTCGCAATAAAAATAAAAAGAAGTATGAAAAAGATAGTTTTTATTCTACTCATTTTTTGTAGTTTTCTTGTTGTATGGGGATGCAATAAGAATAAAACGAAATGTGTTCTACAGAAAGAAGCAACTTCTGATTCTTCTTTGAGAAGTAATGACGACACTCTAAGCCTTATGATAGAACATGAGGTTGACGATGTTGATTATGGCGTGATTATAAAACGTGGCGACAAGACCATTCATCGCTTCGGATACAAATATCCTGAAGATGATGATCTTGTACCAAATGAAGAACGTATTGATAGTTGTCTGTTGACTGACTTGAATTTTGACGGTATAAAAGAAGATGTGCTGTTTTATTTGGGTAGCTTTGGTGCTTCTGGCACTAAACATTTTGATGCATGTGTTTGGAATCCTAATACTGAGCATTATGACAAAATTGAAGAATTCAAAGATATTCCAAACCCCAAAATCAGCGACAAATACAAGTGTATTCTTTCAAGAGTGTATGTTTCTTCCGCAGAGAACGAATATGCAAAATATGTATGCACCAATGGACATCTCATTAAGGTTGCCGAATTGAGACAATATTGGAAAGGGAACATTTATCCAGAGCGAGACAGGGCTGTTTATGAAGAGCATTTTATTAAAGCTAATGTTTGGAAGAGAAACTTGAAACTAAATCAAATTAGCGATTTCTGGAAACCGGTCGTACCGTTTTGATTATATCCAATTGCGATTGGTGTGGTGAGATAATGCAATAAAACGAGGGAATTGCCGTTTTTATGGCGTAACTTTGTGAGGTTAAATTTAGTAATATAATATGGAAGATATGAATATCTTAGCATTCTTCCTTTCTTATCCATCATTGCCTATAGATGCACCTGAAGATGTATCAGAAGAAGCAATAAAGAAAGGAGATGAATTTCGTTCCTATATTTGGGGCGAAAAAGGAATAGATGTATTTCTAAAATCACTTTCATATGTAGATTATGGTAAAGATTTAAAACGAATTCTTTTCCAATTTTACATTATGCCTTGTGATTTTGAGCGAATACACATAAAAGAGATTGAACAATATAGAAAAAAAGAAAAAGCGATAGGAATACCTATTATTGTAGAACGCTCTTTTTTCCAGTTTTCAGAAACAGAGAGAAGAAAATTTCTTGTATCTTCAATGCTCTCAAAATTTAACTTATTGGGAAATGTTGTCAAAAATAAAAAACTTGATACCAACATGACAAAATTAGTTCATGATTTCACTTGTAAATTAGATGCATTTGTATAATAGGTACAAAACTATAATGTAATTCGAAACTTTATATTACGATAAAAGAGCTGTATTCACATACAAAAGGAACAGCTTATATTATTGGACGATGAAGGACATCCGTCCCTCTTTGCCCCGATAATGATAGCCACGCTTTCAACCTGTGCGCAATTGGAACGTGATAATATCTCATTCCGATTGCAGTCAGGAAGGAAGCGGTATATAGAGAAAGGTGGAAAACTCGGACGCAATGTAGGCTCTGTAAAAACGGCAGAACAGATGAAAGCCGAATATAGGGAAGTAATAAGTCTGCTCCGCAAGGGATATTCCGTTCGGGATGTGGCAAAGTTGAGTGGTTAAGGGGTAAGTACCGTACAACGAGTGAAGCGATTAATAAAAGTACAATCACAGCAATAAAACTATTGATTTTACGTTCTTTTCAAAAAGGGGTTGTGCAATAGTGGCTTAAAGGCTAAAAGCACTACCTTTGAATGCTGTTAAATATGGTAATGTTCAAAGTCACAATTTGTGATTTTGGAAAAATGAATATAAATATGACAGATAAAATAGAAAAAAGGAGGCAACCTTTGCAGTGCCGTACAATGGCGAGGACAACAACGACTATGTCGATGGCAAGGGCTTCTGCTGCAATGACGGCAGCTTGGAGGCTGCGCAGGCACGAGCTTTGTCTAGAGCTGCAAAGAATAACTTCCAAGAGGGCGACGCATACGAGAAGATGCAGTTCTACTACCACCCAGACCATTTGGGTAGCAGTAGTTACATCACCAACCTTGACGGCGAGATGGTGCAGCATATCGAGTATGTTCCTTTCGGAGAAGTATTCGTTGAGGAGCGCAATAACATTTAGAATACGCCTTATCTTTTCAATGCGAAGGAATTCGATGAGGAGACGGGATTGTATTACTATGGAGCGAGATACTATGAGCCGAGGATAAGCCTTTGGATTAACGTAGATCCATTAGCTGAAAAATATCCAGCATTAAGTGGCTTTTGTTTTGTTGGTAATAATCGTCCTGATGTCCAGTTTGACAAACATGGTGTTCACACCAGTGTTGAATATGACACACAGACTCGCTCTATGAACAAACATAAGGAACAGCTTCCTAAAAATGACAATCAGGCAAGAAATAAGTTTTACAAGGTAAATGGCAAGTGATTTTAAATACATAATATTCTCTATTTTTGACATCAGTGACTTCAACGAAGTCACTGATGTCGTAAAATTAATTTTTAAAAGAGAGTTAGAAAAAGGGAAAGCATATATATATCCTATATGCCCAGTTATAGAGGAATATATAAATCCCCAAAGTGGTGGTTCACATTTCCCTAAATTTAGTTGTTGGCAAAATGAAATGTATCCAGATAAAGTCTTTTTTATATCAAATTATGAAGATGGATTGTCTAATTTGTGTAGAACTATACAAAAGCATTTGAAATGTAACACTATTATGTGTGCGTTATCCAATGAAACAGATAATCCGTTTTTTAAATTTTATTTTTCCAATTCAAATTTAGAAGAACGCTTAATTCAAGTATACAAAGAAGACAGATGGGTGTTCTATGAAGAAGGTATTCCACTTTCTATTGAAGATCAAAGTTATTATAAAAATAAAAATATAAAGAAAAGATTAAACAATTCTATAATTAAAGAGTATTTGTTGAAATTAGGCATTGACTTATGCTTAATAGACAGTAAAATTTCGAAAGGATTTGTGTTCATACGTAAAGAATGGTGATTATACTTTTAGATAATGCTGTAATTCTATGCAATAAAATCAAATGTTAATCGTTGTTTAGATAAAACATAAAATAAAGACGTATGAAAGTATCAACAAATCGAGTAGTAATGAAAGCAATGATTATACTATTAGTCTTCTCCTGTTTACTATTTTCTTGTTCAAATAATAGCAGGGAAAAATCTGTAGATAGTTCAGAACTATCTAATATAGATTATCGCCTTTTTCAAAATACACCAGCTTGGGAATTAGCCAAAGCTGTGCAAGAAGAGGATATGGATAATTTTGATAAGATTATTTCTGAAAATCCGCAAATAATCAATTATCAAGAATCCAAATATGGTAATACTCTTTTAATGTTAACGATTATAAATCAACAATTAAAACCATTTAAGGCATTATTAAAGAAAGGAGCAGCTGTTAATACACATAACACATTTGATGGCACATCACCTCTTATTGAAGCTTGTTCTTCTAAATACTACAACATTATTTTTACCAAAATACTAATTGAGTATGGTGCTAATATAAATGATATTGAAACAGGAAAAAGGAGGCAAGAGAATAGTACACGACTTACGCCTTTAATGGCGGCTTCCAAAACTGGGAATTTAGATTTGGTTAGATTTTTAGTGTCGAATGGGGCTGATGTAAATTACCAAAACGAATTTGGTCAATCAGCGTTGAGTGAATCTGTAATGACAGACAATTATAAAGTAGCTTATTATCTATTGCAAAATGGAGCGAATTATAACTTACCTATTTTTTACCGATATGATTATTCTATACCAATAGAAAATAGTGTTCCCGGAGATAAAGGGAAACCAATGTTTTTAATGGATGTATTAAAAGAAGATGAATCAGATTTTTATACAGATGAGTATAAATACAAAACACTAATTATTGATTTTTTAAAAGAACAAGGGGTTAAGTAGATGCTTTGAATTAGATTTTTGAGATACACTAAAAAACAGGTGCTATTTATATTCATATAGCAACGCCTCTCAGAACCGTATCGGTAGGTTGATGCTCCGCGAGGACGGAACAGGTGCCATTGAATACTTCTATGGCAAGATGGGCGAAGTCATCAAGACCCGCCGCACGCTGATTGTGCCTAACCAGGCGATTGCAACTTATGTGACGCAATGGACTTATGACAGCCACAACCGCCTGTTGGAGATGATTTATCCTGATGAGGAGAAGATTACTTACTCTTACAATCTCGGTGGTCAGCTTGAAAAGGTTCATGGCTACAAGTCATACGGCTACGATTATGTAAGCAAGATTGGCTATGACAAGTTCGAGCAGCGCACATACTTGAAGTATTGCAACGGTGCTGAGACCTTCTACACTTACGACCCACAGCGTCGCAGATTGCAGAATCTCACAGTGAACAGTGGTGGCAACACCATTATGGACAATGCCTATACATACGATGCGGTGAGCAATGTGCTCAGCGTTGTAAATGGTGCGTCAGTTCCACAGAGTGGCAAGGCTGGCGGACAGATGGCGCATACCTATACATACGATGCCCTCTACCGTCTTGTTGGTGCAACTGGTACTTATACTGGTGCAGACAACAAGACCGCAAGTTATACTCTTGCGATGGGTTACGACAACATGCACCGTATCACATCGAAACGTCAGATTCTCACGCAGAACAATGTGCAGTTCAACGGCACATTGAATGCAGGTTATGATTTGTCATACACCTATGGAACAGAGACAGGAAAGAAGTTCCAGCTTGCCAATGTGAAGGATGTGAACTACCGCACGGAGGAGACGCCTTCAGAGAGTGAGAATGTGAACAACAGCCATGCCTATGAGTATGATGCCAATGGTAATCTTGTCTATGTCAATACAAGCCGCACAAAGAAGGACGGTATTGCTGACGAGAAAGCCGCAGAGCGTAAGCTCAAGTGGGACGAGGAGAATCGTCTTCTTGCTTCTGACGACAATGGCTTTGTAACCAATTATTGGTACGATGCTGATGGTGAGCGCACGGTGAAGACTTCTGGCGAAAGTGACCAGGTGTATGTAAACTCCGAGTTTGCTGGAGGTCGCACGAACACCGCCAAGTTCTCACTATATGTATCTCCTTACCTCGTTGCCAACCAAGGCGGACGCTACACCAAGCACATCTATATCGGTAGCCAGCGTGTCGTTTCTAAGATTGGAGACTTTGACTCTTACGGTTCTGACCCACGCCGCATCCAGTATGCTGGTAGCGAGACTGATGGACTTTCTGTTGACTATAAGGGAAAATATACTCAACAGTTGCAGGTTATCAAGGATAATTATGCAACCTTTGCAGTGCTGTACAATGGAGAGGACAACAACGACTATGTGGACGGCAAGGGCTTCTGCTGCAATGACGGCAGCTTGGAGGCTGCTCAGACACGAGCTTTAGCGAGAGCTGCAAAGAATAACTTCCAAGAAGGCGATACATACGAGAAGATGCAGTTCTACTACCACCCTGACCATTTGGGTAGCAGTAGTTACATCACCAACCTTGACGGCGAGGTGGTGCAACACATTGAGTATGTTCCTTTCGGTGAAGTGTTCATAGAGGAACGCAACAACATCTGGAATACACCTTATCTTTTCAATGCGAAGGAATTCGATGAGGAGACGGGGTTGTATTACTATGGGGCAAGGTTCTATGACCCGAGGTTGAGTTTGTGGATTAGTGTAGATCCTTTAGCTGAAAAATATGTCCATTGGGGAGCATATACATATTGTTACGACTCACCTATTACCCATATAGATATAAAGGGGCTATTCCCTACAGGATTTGTAAGACAGTATACACGAGATGTTAAAAGAGTTCAAGCTGTTGGCATATCTAACACTGTAGTATCATATACAGCGAAAGAAACATATTACAAATTCACGGAGTCTGCGGCTTATGTGTTGTCTTTGGTTTCTGGTGTTCCAATAGAACACATAAAAAAAGCTGATCTTTTAGAGTTCAAATATCAGCCATCTGGCAATTGCATAACACTTGGGAATTCAGCAAATAATGTTCGTATTCTTGTCTCCCCATATTATCTAAATGACAATGAAGGAGGACAGGATTATAATCTTTGGTTGCGAGAATTTTCTCATGAAGTTAGTCACATCAAACAAATTGCCAGAGATAATGATGCAGGAACGTACTTGATGAAAACCATATGGGGGTATATAAAAACGTTAAGCCACGACCAAGCCCCACGAGAAGTAGAGGCTGAATATGGGACAAAAACATTTGATAGTTTTAATCTATTTGTTAAAAATAGACACAATACATCAATTGATTCTTTGTTGAAAAGTAAAAAAACAGAATCGGTAAAAATAAAAACTTTAGAATTCTGGTGGAAAGAATTTTCTGTCCAAAACAAGAATAAGGAGAGTGAATGATTTTTGAACTTTTCATTTTTATGTAACAAAGTGTTGTTTTATATTGGAATTTGATTTTCTTCAATTTTGCGATAGAAGAAAAGAGATTTGTATGAAACCCTGTTATAGACACCTCAAATTGGGCGGTTTCACAATTGGTGAATACCGCCCAATATAAAAATGTCTTAACAAACAAGTTTAACAAGAATGGTCAAGATTTGGCTATTCACAATAGATTTTTGAGAATGAAATATATAATAGAAATTTTCATATGTTTATTTTTGATTTGTTCATGTGACAATCATAATGTAGAATTCAATGAAAAGGAACAGACTTTTTATATTTACAATATGTTGCATTTTTCTATTGAGCCATTAGATAGCTTTAGCAAATCTTATTCATATGACTTCTTTTGGCGGACAAAGGGAACATGTAGAGAGGTGGATACTATTTGTTTAAAAAAAAGAATATCAAAGAAATTTGAAGCGATAGAATCGTCTTCTTACAAGCAAGAATTTCGGTATAATCCTTCCTATATAAGGCTATTACCAAACACCCAATATGTAATAAAACATGACGGGATGGGAGCTAAAGTAAATATAATAAAGTATTTTTATACAGATTCTTCTGGAAATTTACATTATAAGTGTGATGAAAAATCTAGTAGGAAATTACAAGAACCTTAATTATAAAGATTTTTGCTATAAAAAGAATATATAATTAGTTTAGGAGAAAATATCAATAAAATCCGTGAGTGAGACACAACAACCCACGGGTTTTATTTTTATTATTTTTCTTCAGTACACCGGTCTTTGCGCTTCTTGGCTCATTCCCAAATGAATCTATTAGAATAATGCAACCATCATTCTTTACCTTGTAAAATATATTATAACCACTTGACAAATGTTCTAACATCAGAATACTGCCGTCAAGCAATTTGAAGATTCCGTTCAACACTTCACAACTATCCGATTCGTTTAGATATTTCTTCTTCAAACTATAGGTGCCATCTGCATTGAGTGTAAGTGTTGTTTCAACATTTGGTGGTAACACACCGTAATAAGTTCCAATAATAGAATCTAAGCTGGCTCTATTTTATAAAACATATCATTCGATTTTAATTGAAATATATGCATGTCGCCAAGTTTTCTATGATTATTGAAATATAGCGTAATACGTATAAAACCATTGATAGATCAGTATTTTGAGGTAATGCAGCAATTCTATGCAATAAAATCAAATGGCTATCGTTCTTTAGATAAAACATAAGATAAAGACGTATGAAAGTATCAATAAAACGAGGATTCTTTTTCTTTCACAACCTTGCAATATACAAAGAACGCTTTGATTATAGGTACAAAGATAAATTGAAATTCTGAAATACAATTATTTTTGCTCATTTTTTCACTTTCTTTAATGGATATCCTTAGCAAGTCTCTTATTACTTTACCTACTTCAAGGTATTGCAAATATACACCGATTTTCGTACCTTTGCAACCGATTTTGAATATTCAAACCAATATGAGGCTACGATATACTTATGTGCCTGTGCTTTTGCTCATGTCCTTTTCGGCGATGGCAAATGTATGGGCATCGTCTTCCCTTTCCTATAACGAAAGGAAACTTTATACTGTGTCGAACGATACGGCAAGGGATAGTCGTGCCTCTTCAAAGGGCGTTGCTTACGTTGTTGAAAAGCAATCGGTGGAAAATCACTCAGCAGAAAAGCAAAAAGAAGATTCTGTCTTCAAGACTCTCAATCTCGACGAGGTGGTCGTTACCGCAGCCATGAAGGAGGTGGAGATGAAGGGCGATACCACGGTTATCAATGCCAATGCTTTTCAAACTCCCGAGGGGGCTTACCTCGAAGAACTCTTGAAGCGTGTGCCTGGATTGGAATACGAAAAGCAGAACAAGACGATGACCTACAACGGTCTTCCCATCAATGAAATCAATGTCAATGGCGAGAGTTTCTTTGGCGGCAACAGCACCCTCGCCCTCGAAAACCTGCCAGCCAAGTTGGTGAGCAAAATCAAGGTGTATGACAAGCGGAGCGAACTGGAGAAAATCACCAAGGTGCGCAAGGGCGGCGAAAACTATGTGCTCGACTTGCAGACCAAGCGAGAGTTCAACGGCACGCTGATTACTTCGGCTGGCATAGGCAGGGGCAACAACGAAAAGAAGGAAGCCGAGTTAATATCCAACCTCTTCCGCCAGACTGGCGATAACATCTCCGTGATAGCTCGAAGTGGCAACCGATACATGACTTCTCGCTACCCCGACAATCGCCAGGACAACGTGGCGATGAACTTTGCCAAGAAGTTCTCCAAGCGATTCACCCTCTATGGCAACATGATGTACAACCATTATGCCAGTGGCAACGAGAGCACCCTATATAGCGAGCAATATCTCACCACAGGCAACCGTTACCAGAACTCGGCATCCACCAGCACCAATCGCAACACGATGGGCAATGGTTCGTTGGGCATGAGGTGGAGCTTGGATGACAAGACCTATTTTAATATAGGTGGAAACTTCAGCAAGTCGAAGAGCGACAACACCAGTGACAGCCAGCAATCCACCTCTTCAGAAGGCGATGAGCGTATCAACAGCATCACGAGAAACTCGGATTCGAAGAGCGACAGCCATTCGTTCTCCGTCAATGCCGACATCACCCGAGTGTTCAACGACAAGGGTACGAGCATCAGCCTCACGGGTAGTTACTCCGACAGCAAGAGTACCAACGAGTCACATTCCCTTTCCGAGACCACTTACTATCAGTTGGAGAGCAGTCTGGGTGGCGATTCCGTGCTTTATCGCAACCAATACCAGCACTCCCCCTCCACCAATCGTTCCTATTCCGTAGGCATCAACTTGACGCAACCCTTGGCTGAGAACTTGCGCCTGCAACTCGGTTATCGCTATGCTGCCACACGACAGATGAGCGACCGAAGTACTTACGAGAGCGAGGTGTATATGGCTAGCCTAAGCAACAACACCCTGAGCAAGACCATTACCCACGACCTCAGCCTCTACCTCAATTATGATGGCAAGCAATGGGAGGCAAATGCAGGAGTGTTGATGCAGCCCGAGCGCAGGAGTCTTGACCAAAAGACCGGCTTGCTCCACGCCGACACGGTAAGGACGAGTGTGAACTGGAACCCACAGTTGAATGTGTCATGGCATCGGGGCAAGACTCGCTTCGAGCTGAATTATGACGGTAGTAGCCGACAGCCCGACCTCGGTAGCTTGATGTCGCTCACCGATAATAGCGACCCGCTGCACATCACCCATGGCAATCCTTCGCTCAAAGCATCCTATAATCAGAATTTCCGATTGACAGGTAGGAACACGCGCCTCGGGCTTTCTGGCGATGTACACTTTAGCAACATCTATAATAGTCAGACGCAAGCCGTCTTTTACAACCTTGCCACTGGTGGCAAGGAGACTTATCCTGTGAATGTGAATGGCAACTGGAATATGCGCACTAGTCTTCGTTATCAGAAGCGATGGAAGAAGCGGTTCAATCTCTCTGCTCGCACAGGAGCCAGCTTTGCCCAAAGTGTAGCTCTTGTGAATGAGGGAAAGAGCGAGGAGCCAGACCGCAGCGTCACCCACAATACGTCGTATAATGCCAACCTTCGCTTGGGTTATCAGCCGAAATGGGGAGGCTTCGACTTGCAGGGCGATTGGCGTTACCGCCATGCCACCAACCAGCTTCGTAGTACGTCCAACTATACCCGAAGTTACAACTTTTCGCTGAATACCTATGCAGAGCTTCCTCTTGGTTTCCTGGTCAAGAGCGATGCTGCATACTCTTTCCGTAACGGCACCAACATCAAAAAAGGCGAAGACGACCAAGTGGTTTGGAACTTGGGGGCATCTTGGCGATTCCTCAAAAAGAAGCAAGCCGAGCTTTCGCTCTATTGGTCAGATATTCTCAGCGACAAGAAAAACTATTATCGCAATGTTACGGCGACAGGATTGACGGAAAGCCGTACCTCACAAATTGGCAGCTACTTCATCATCAGTTTTAAGTATCGGCTGAATAAGCAACTGTGAAAAACATATTGAAAATCTTAGATATGTTATGATTTCTCAACAAGACAGATGAGAAACCCTATAAATCATAACAAATTACTATTGCAAATTTCATTATTTTTAGGTATTGTACATTATTTAATAAATATGTACCTTTGCAGCCACAAATTAAGGGTAATATTTTATATTAATTATAAACATTTAAAAGAATAATAAAACAATGAAAATTTTTAAGAATTTCATCGGTCTCGCTGCCCTGGCACTCTGCCTCGGTTTCGCTTCTTGCAGCAGTGACGACGATGCACCTTCTTATAGCAATGTGGCTGTAAGCAACTCAGAGTTGATGACTATCCTCAAAGCTAAAGGATACCAGTTTGATGAAAATGGCAAAATGCTCCTTGACGACAAAGCCAACAGCACCACATCTCTCGACCTTTCAGGCACAAAGGTTGATACCGCTGCCTTGAAGGAACTTTCTGTTTTTCCTAATTTGAAAGAGTTGAACCTTAGCAGCAATGGATATGGTGAGACTTTCGACTTTTCAGTTCTCCCTGCTCAGATTACAGGCATTGACCTCACAAATAACGACATTTACAACTACGATAACCTCGTAAAGGTAACAGTAGAGGAAAATGGCGATGAGACAGTGGAGAATGTTCACAATATCACCAAACTTTATTTGCCAGAGGAAGCTAAGTATAATATTGCTCAGCTTATGCGTTTCTATCGTCAGAATAAGTCTGCCATTGATGGTGGTACGATGGATGTTAAGATGCAGAATGAGGATGGCGTTTCGGAAAAGTATAATACTTTGAGAGATGTGCCAGATGCTAATCTTAGAACTTATTTGAAGAATAACTTTTCTGATTTGTTTAATGGAGACAACATAGATATAAGCAAACACCTTGGTAATGAGCAGAAGACTTTGGCAGTTACTGTTATGGAAAGTGACAATGTTGAAAATTTTGAAGGCTTACAATATCTTGTAGATAATCCTTATTGGGAGGGAACAACTCTAGCTTTGTTCTGCAATAAAGGTAGCGAAGGTACTTTGTCTTATATAAAAGTAGGTTCTACACTTAGTACACTCATTCTTCAAGGAATAAAGATAGATAATTTAAATTTGACATCTGCAAATGGTCTTTACCTTATAAGAATGATGGATATTCAGAACTTAAAGGATTTAAATATCAGTAAATCTTCTGTATGGGGACAAAGAAGCAAAGAAGTTGAAGGTGACGAAATGGTTGGAAGTTACCTGGAGGTTTGGAACTGTCCTTCTTTGGAAAGTATTACTCTTCCAAATAAAAAAGAGTTGAAGGCAACTTACTTGGATATTGAAGTTTTGCCATCATTGAAAGTTTTTGATATGTCTAATATCGTTATGCTTGGTAGACTATTAATCGGTGACCTACCTACATCATACGATTTAGTTTATCCTAACCTCACTGTATTCTATAATTTCGACACATCAGTGGAACCTACTACAACATTTACATGTTCACAAGATACATATAACAGAAATTCTACAAAAGAATTTATTGATAAATATTATAAGAATGCAAATCCACAAAAATTAAGTTATTACAGAGGATTGAGTTGCCGCTTAAATAAGGGCTATAATTGGAGAAAATAAATAATAATAAAAGTTTAACAAATTAAAATTTAAAACAATGAAGAAAATTTTCGGTTTAGTAGTAATGGCTATGAGCATGCTCTTTACTGCAAATGCTATGGCAAGTACAGGTGTAGAATCTGTTGATGCTGTTACAAGTACAGCAGATTACGATGGTGATTACGATGGTGTGATTAGCAATGTGACTATGAATGGTAAGAGCTATTCTAATGAGGATGCAACTTTTACAATTGAGTCAAATGTCTTGATTTGCGACTTCCCTCAAATTGGTAAAATGCCAGGAACCATTACGGTAAAGTTGCCTATTTCAATAAATGAGGCTACTGGTGAGATAACTGCAACACCTGGAACTTCTGCAGGATCTTTAACTTTGAAAGTTGGTGGAAAAGCAACTCTGTATCTTGATTCTTTGACTAACGCCAAGGTTGAAAATGGCACATTGGAGTTTGACATGGCTGTTCATGGTACTTATCTTTCAATCATTAAATTCCCTGCTTCTTTCCATTTTAAAGGAACTTTAAAGTAATCTTATAATATACGTATGCAGTAGCCTTTATTCACATATTGGCTACTGCTACAGTTTTGTATTGACAATGAAAAGTATTAAACTTTTTACTCTTGCAATCTTAGGAATTTTTGCTTTGTTTGTATCTTCGTGCAGTAGTGATGATGATTTAAATAAAGAACCACCTGCAGAAGAATATGTAACAAAGGCAAAAGACATTCTTAACGGGGATATAGTTTTATCCACAAAGGCTACTATGAGTGGAGTTGATAAAACTCATTTGGCAAGTGGTTGTCCAACCAAGTTTAATTTCACTTGGAAAGAGGATGGTTCTATGACTCTTTCACTTGTTGATTTTACAGTAGGCACTATGCCTTTTGCGGTAACATTCAAGTGTAACACAAAGTTCATGAACCTCAACTCTTGGGATAAATCAGAACGTCCAGAAGCAGGTTGGGTTAAATTCCAAGGTAAAGATGGCAATGTTACCACTAATGGTGATGATCCAAATGATTGCCAAACAGGAAGTGGAGCATCTGTTGATGGTTATCTGAATGTATTGACAAATCAGATTGAGTTTATTATAAACTACAATATGATGAATGTACGCACAGAAACATTCCAGCAGACTATTGACAAAAGTCGCCTTAACAATTTTAAGGCGGAGTTTGAGCAATATGAGAAAGACCTTGCACAGTGGAAAAAAGAAAATGGTCAAGGATAACTTTTATATTGTTCATATAATCAAAGAAAGAGGGGTATGCCCAGACATATCTCTCTTTCTTTTTGCAAGTAAAAAATGAAGGGAAGAGAAACAAGCCATAGCGAGGCTGAAATCGTGTAAGGATTTGGAAAAAATAGAATGACAATATAAATGAAGACAATTAGAAATGTAATGCTTATCGGCTTACTGCTGATACTCGCCCTCCCTGTCGCTGCACAGCGAAAGGTGAAGTTCGGTATCTTCGACAAAGCCACTGAGCAACCAGTCATCGGCGCAGTCATCACCTACGCCGACAACGAGAAATTGAAATCGCCACAGCGTGTTGTTACCAACATGGATGGTGAGGCTACCATCTCGGTGCCTCAGAGTGACAAGTGTTATTACCAGGTGGTATCCGTGGGCTATAACCCTCTGAGGGGAACCATCGGAAGCGTCAGCTCCCTCAAGCTCTTCATGACCGAAGACGTGATGAAGGTCAACGAGGTGGTGGTTACAGGTTCCCGTACCGCCCGACCTATCAAGCTCTCGCCTGTGAGCACGCAGGTGCTCGGCGGTAAGGAACTGGTAGATGCAGGCTATGCCGACCTGACCAAGGCTCTGCAACAGGAGACACCGGGTATGAATATCCAGAAAGTGGGATTCGGCAACGAAATCTCCATGCAGGGCTTGGATGCACGCCACGTGCTCTTCCTACAGGATGGTGAGCGATTGACGGGCGACATGGCGGGTAACCTCGACTATGAGCGATTCAACCTCCATGCCATCGACCGCATCGAAATCGTGAAGGGTGCCAGCAGTACCCTCTATGGAAGCCGTGCATCGGGTGCCGTCATCAACCTTATCACCAAGAAGACCACCAAGCCTATCGACATTCAGGCTGGTGTACGCTGGGGACAGATGAACGAAACCAACTACAAGAATCCATCCCAAAAGGATTTCCTGTATATGTTTGAGAAGAACGCCGACCGCCCGAACCTGCAGAGCTGGGTATCGGCAGGATTCAACGCTGGCAAGGTGACCTCGCAGACCGACGTGTGGTATTCTTCGAGTGATGCCTTCTACATGTATCAGGCGGAGAACGACAAGAAGGTCTATACCCAAGAGGCGAACCCTTGGCTCGACCACGACGTGACCATTACCAGCGTGGCTTCCCGTCCGCCAATGGGCATCGAGGGCACGGAGCATATCTCGGTATCGCAGAAGGTATTCTACGACCCTTTCAAGAACCTGGAGATTCTTGCCTACGGTAGTGCGTTCTATATGAACACCTACGACCTCATTCAGGACATGACCTTCAGTCAGGCGCGTGACTGGACGGCTGGAACCAAGATTAAGTACTCCTTCAAGGACTGGTTCAAGATTACCGCCTCCCTACACGGCGACTTCTACGACCGCTTCAAGCGCCACGAGAGCATCGACGAGCGTACCAAGGTGTATAAGAGCCGTATCTTCCAGCCTCGCCTCTCCATCACCTCGCAGAAGTTCGAGGGTCACGACCTCATCCTCGGTATCGAGCACCTGAGCGATGACCTGACGAGCGACCGATTCAACGGCGATGCCTCCCATATCATGCGCACCCGTTCGCTGAAGGAAACGGAGGCTTTCCTGCAGGACGAGTGGACGATGAACGACCACTGGATGCTTTCGGCAGGTGTGAGAACCAACTTCAGCCGTGCCTTCGGACTGATGGCGATGCCTAAGATTGCCTTCAAGTGGAGTCCTTCGGAGCACTGGGCATGGAGAGCCAACTACTCGATGGGCTACCGTTCGCCAAGCATCAAGGAGCTGTTCTTCAACTGGGACCACCTGGGCATGTTCATGATCAAGGGTAACGAGGATCTGAAGCCTGAGAAGAACAACTACGTGAGCCTGGGCACAGAGTACTCGAACGACAACTTCTTCATCTCGGGCAATGTGTATGGCAACTTCTTCCGCAAGAAGATAGAGGGCGTATGGCGCATCTACGACATGCAGTATAACTTTGAATACACCAACCTCGCCAAGCAGAACCTCATCGGATTGGAAGCCATCATGCGCTGGCATTTCCTCAACCACTTCACGATGAATGCCACCTACAGCTACGTGAACGTGAGCAAGACGGATGGCATTCAGGTGAACACCACTTCGCCTCATGCTGCTACGGCGAGCCTCGACTATAAGTACACGAAGAAGAACTACCGCCTGGGCGCCACCTTCTCGGCAAGCTACATGGGTGAGAAGAAGTTTGATGTGCAGGACCGACTCTCTGTAAACGGCGAGAGCCACGATGCCTACTTCCGCTGCCAGTTGCCTCAGTATGTATTGTGCAACCTGTCGGTGATTCAGACCTTCTATAATAAGGTGAAGGTGACGGTGGGTGTGGATAACATCTTTAACTATGTGCCAAAGACCTTAGGTTCGGGCATCACCATGTTTAACGTGCCAGCCACGGCAGGAGCCAAGGCGCATGTGCAGGTGGAAGTGTTGGTAGATGAATTGGTAAAAGCATTTAGAAAGAAGAAATAATGAAGAAAGTATTACTATATATAATAGGTATGGCAGCCGCAATGACGAGCTGCGTATCTTATGAGGCTGAGGACTTCACAGGTCATACCTTGCCCCGAAAAACAGGTTATAGCACGGGTGTTACCAACGACTGGCTCTATTTTGACCTGAAGACGGGACATCGCTATAATGTGCTGAATCCTAACCAGAGTGTCATCGCCTTTATTGACGGCAAGCCGATAGAGGAATATTTCCATTATAAAGGTACTGATAAACTCGTAAAGTATTGGAGCGAGGGCGTGCAGAAGAACATCTTCGAGGATGCAGAGCGTGATGAGAACGGCGATACCATCTTCACCAAGAACCAAGCTACAGGCAAGTTAACCTATAAGACGGTGAAAAGACAAGCCAGCAGCATTATGGTGATGGAGAACATGGAGGATGACCCAAAGACCATGGCTTATCCTGCCACGGAGTGGGATCTTGCCTTCGATGGTTACCAGCTGCGAACCAACAGTGGAACAAGCGGCATAGGCAAGGGCGGTGCTGCCGACCTGGGCTATGGCGAATATGACAAGTGGACGAGCAAGGCGCAGGTGGATGCTTATCTGGCTGAACACAATATGACCTTCGCCGTGGATGATTCGGCAAGCGTATATGTCACCATGTCGCAGAACGACTGGAACAAGTACTGCATCGCCAACAAACTGGATATGAACGAGAACCCTTGGTTCGACCCGAACAACGGTCCTGCCAAGCAGTTGGTAAGCGGCAATCCAGTGCTCGAAAAGGCAATGACCTTCTCTGGTCCACCTCCAGTATATACTCCTTCTTTCCATACCTACGTAATCCGTTCGTGGGATGGCGAGAGATATTACAAGCTCCAGATTATCTCCTGGTATGATGCCAATGTGCAGATAGGTGATGAAGGAGGAAGAATCAGTTATTACTTAGATGAATTAAAGTAAACATTAAACATTATGAAACAATTGAATTGGTGGAAATCCATCGCATCTTTCCTTGTGGTACTCTTTACCATGCCGTTGGGACATGCGCTGATGATGATAATGGATAAGACGATGACTCCTGAAGCTGTGCATTACTCAGCCTTCTTCATGGGGTTGGCAGGTCTTATCATGGTAGTAATCGGTGTCTTCGTAAAGGGAGATACCAAACAAACTCTTTGGGGACTTTTCGGAGGTCTGCTCTTCTGGACCGGTTGGATAGAATTTCTGTTCCAGTACTATGCTACCCGCTGGGGTACACAGCCGGAGATGGAGAATGGTGAAGTTGTGACTCGCCCTGAATACCTCATCCTCCCTGCCACCTTCGGCATGTGGATGATGATTATGGTGCTCTACATCTTCTCAACCAAAAACGGATGTAACTTCATCAACTGGTGGCAGCGTGTTCTCTTCCGTTCCCGCAAGAACGTGATTGCCGCCCGTCCGATGACACATCATACAAGTATCGTCACCTTCATGGAACTGAACATGATTCTCTGGACAAGCTATCTCCTGTTGATGTTCTGCTACGACAAGAATTTCCTCGGTGACCATCATCCTGTAACTTCGGTTGTTGCCGCAGCTTGTCTGATAGGTAGTTTCTTCATCTTCCGAAAGCAGTTGCGTTTGAGCACATGGGGAGCCAATATCCGTATGGCTATCGCAACGGTTGTCGTGTTCTGGGTACCTGTGGAAGTGCTTGGTCGCCTTGACTTTTTCAAGGAGATTTGGATTGAGCCGGAGAAGTATACTACCCAGATGATTTGCATCCTCGTGGCATTCGTGGCATTGCTCGTCTATATCATGTTTGCAGCTCACAAGAAGAAAAGCCATGAGTAACAAGAAACTATATTGGTGGAAATCCATCGTGTCGATGGGCGTGATATTGGGAAGCATGCCCATGGTTCACTTGGTGGCACGAGTATTGAAGGACAACTACGACGGCACGCAACTGTTGGGTGCTGGCATGGCTGTGGGATTCGTGGGCTTGGTGATGGTGGTGGTCGGTGTTTTCGTCAAGGGACAGACTCGCCAAACCTTGCTCGGACTTATCGGTGGCATGTTCTACTGGACGGGTTGGGTGGACTTCCTCTTCATGTATTATGCCCATCGTTGGGGCACACATGCTGAGATTGACCCAGTGACAGGAGAAGTGTTGAGCCGCCCTGAATATCTTCTGCTCCCTGCCACCTTTGGCTTGTGGGCAATGGTGATGTTGCTCTACATCTTCTGTTCCCGAAATGCCTGCAACTTCCTCAACTGGTGGCAGACGCTCTTCTTGGGGAAGAACAAGCGACTCATCGCCGCTCGCCCGATGACACGCCACACCAGCATTGTTACCTTCATGGAAATCAACACAATGCTCTGGACTTGCTATCTCCTGCTGATGAACCTCTACGATCCTCAATTGTTTGGTCGTGAGAGTCCAGTCACCTTCGGTGTAGCCTTCGGTGCCTTGCTTTCCGCCCCATACGTATTTCGCAAGCAACTCCACTTGCCATCGTGGGGAGCAAACATCAGAATGGGTACGGCAACGGTCATCGTATTCTGGATAGCGGTAGAGGCATTTAATCGCACGGGCATCATCGGGAAGCTCATTGCACATCCGAGCGAATATCCTTGGCATTGGGTGGTAATGGTGATAGAACTTTGTTTCTTGGCAGGAAAAATTGTCAAGGATGCAAGGGCGAAGAAAGAAAAGAAATAAGATAGATAATCAGATAAGGAAATCAATGAAGAAAGGAACTTGGAGAAAACAACATAAATGGCTTGGTATCGGCTTGAGCTTCTTCATGCTGATGTTCTGCGTGTCAGGCATCCTGCTCAATCATCGTTTACTCATCAAGGATGTGAACGTGAGCAGGAAGTACCTGCCAAGTCGTTATGAGTTTCAGAAATGGAATGGCGGTTTGCTACGAGGCACACTTGACATTGGCAAGGATTTAATGGTAGATTCCATGAGAAATGTGGATTCTTGTCGCCAACTGTTGCTTTATGGCAATGGTGGCATCTGGCTTACCGACTCCAAGGCTTCCTGCTTCAAGGATTTCAATGAGGGGTTGCCAGAAGGTGCAGACTATCGTCAAATCAAAAATGTCATAAGGCTTGATAATGGAAGGATATTTGCTGTCTCACCTTTCGGGCTTTATCGCTATGGAGTGCATAACAAATGGCATGAGGTGAATATGTCACTGGAGGATGAGGAGAAATTTACGGACATCGCTTCGCATGGCGACACCCTTGTAGTGCTCAGTCGTTCCTTTGTCTATACCTCGCTTCCTCCTTATAAGACTTTTAAGCGCATTCAACTTCATGCGCCAAAGGATTATGACGGCAAAGTAACTGCCTTTCGTACCGTTTGGCTACTCCATAGTGGAGAACTTTTCGGAATAACAGGAAAGATTGTGGTTGATGCCATAGCCATTATTCTTGTGGTTCTCTGTATTACGGGTATCGTCTTTTGGCTGAGACCGAAGCGAAAGGCATTACTTCAAACCTCGCTTCATCTGCATGACAGAATCGGGCGATATACTATCATACTTGCGCTCTTGATTGCACTGACGGGTTGGTGTCTCCGCCCTCCTGTGATGATAGCATTAGTGTTAAGCAAGATTCCGTCTATCCCAGGCACAACACTCAGAAGCAAGAATCCTTGGAACGACAAGCTCCGCATAATTCGTTATGATGAGAGCTGCCATGATTGGCTATTATCCTCATCGGAAGGATTCTATTCATTGAACATCAAAAATGCTACAGTGAAGGTTATTACTTCTGTTCCACCTGTCAGCGTGATGGGATTGAATGTATTACAGAAAGATGCAAATGGTAGATGGCTTTGCGGTTCATTTAGCGGCTTGTTTGTTTGGGACAGACGACAAGGAACTGCTACCGATTACTTTACGAACAAACCTGCACCGAATGAAGCAGGAGCACCATTCGGAAAGAAAGCTGTCGCAGGTATGAGCCAAGACTTTTCCACCCCTGTGGTAGCGGAATATTACGAGGGAACAAACTTTGCCCCTCAACCTTCGAGCATGAACCAACTTCCGATGTCGCTTTGGAATGTGGCATTAGAGGTGCATAGTGGCAGAATTTTCATTGGAACGATAGCCACATACATATTCATCTTTGTTATGGGCATTCTTGCGTTTTGGTGCTTGTGGTCGGGTTATAAAATTAGGTTAAAAAAGAAATAACATTGCACAAAATCCAATTCTCATTAGATGCGAAAACAAACTGATGGTGGCGAGGTAACGAAACAAAATTCTTGATTGTGTAATTTTAACTTTTTTTCTGAATATAAATTTAGAAAAAGAGACTCTTCCTTCTTGTTGAAGACAAAAGGTGGTAAGCAATTTATTGAGATGGATCACTGGATTGACGAAGCAACATCATCTCTCCTCCAAGATATTGCGATATTACAACCATTGGCTACGACTTGTATTTATGTAAAACTGATGATATTAGAGGTGAAGTTCTGAATGGTAAAGGTGTAAGAGTTAGGTAAACGACTCTCTCATTTACTCATTGATAAAGCTGACAACGCAAAAGACTTTTCAATAAGATTCAAAAGGATGGTAGGATTGAAACTCTTGCCATCCTTTTTCAATTAAGTTTCACAATCTACACTTTGTCAGTTTTTGGCTTTCTTGCCAATGGTTATTATTCAATAATGGCTCTTTTTATAACGATATGATGTTTTTATCAAGAATTTACATAAAAGTTGTTATAATATATATAAATATTCGTCTTTGATACTTCCTGCCATTATCTTTGCCGATTAAAATGTTAGTGCAAAGCAATAATGAAGTAATAGAAAAGTAAAAAGTAAACAACATGGAACGCAAAGAACAGACCGGGCATATCTGTAGATGGATGGCTTTAGGCATCATGACTGCCATCGTCATCATAGGATGTACCATTGTAATCGGCCTATTTGAATGGCGCGACAGAAAGGAAATTGAGTGTAGAAATGCAGAACTGCATCAGTGGCGAAAGAATGTGCATGACTTAAACTTGCACATAACGGAATTGTCACTGCTTGGTGAAATGGTTGCGGATTGGGACTCAACAGATGTAAATGAGTATCATTCGCTTCGATTGGAAGTGGACAGTATGCTTGAAGGCATCGCAGGTATTTGTCCGAAAGAAGATTCTGATACAATCTGCCGTCTTCTTGCAGAAAAGGAACAGCTCCTTCTGGATATAAAGGATGCCATGCAGGATCTGAATGCCACTCAAGAAAAGCTGACCGCCGAAGTTCCAAGAATTGTAGAGCAGAATAAGAATGAAAGCAAAAGACTTTCAGCTATGCCACAGCAGGCAAAGTCAAAGAAGCGCGGTTTCTTCAGCAGATTGTTCGGCAAGAAAGAAAATGCAGTAACAACAGGCAGCCGTTTAACCCAAACTGAAAAGATGCTCACCAACCTAAACCAAACGGTTGTTGCTAAACATCACCAGCAAAGCCGTAAGGTAGTGGAGATATTGGATAGTCTTGGAAACAGAAATGAAAGTATCAATAAGCAGCTGCAAAGAGTAATCAGCATAGCTGATGAGAATGTGGATAAAGGCATAAAAGTTCGTGAGCGACAAATCGCAGACTTGGAAGGCAATTATACCTATTATTATATAGGGATGATAGGATTGTTGATATTGGTGTTTTTCGTATTATTCCTATTGGTGTGGCGTTTCGCATTCAAGACACGTAAGAGCAAGGAAGAAACAAGAAAGGTGATGCTGACAGTAACGCATGAGATGCGCAGTCCCTTGTCTGCCATCAAGGATTATGCTCGCAAGATTAGCGGACTTGATGATGCTACGGATGATAGCAAACGATATGCCGACTTGATTGTTGACACATCGAAAGGCTTGACTTCTATGATAGACAGTTTTTTGGTTTACTCCAAATTAGCGAATGGAAAGGCGACCGTCAAGGAACGCCCTTTCCGTATGATGGACATTGCCGAGCAATTAAAGATGGAGTATGAGCCATTTGCTGCGAAGAAACAATTGGAATTGAGCGTCATCAATAAGGCAGATGGTGTTGTCAATGGAGACAAGGAAAAGGTGCTTACAATAGGACGCAATCTGCTTTCCAATGCCATCAAATATACGGGAAAGGGTGAGATAGTATTGTCCACAACCTATAAAGATGGTGTGTTCATGCTAAAGGTTAAGGATACAGGAACAGGATTGGACGACAAGCAACAAAAACAAATCTTCAAGGAATTTGCAAGATTGGGAAATGCGGTCACCCAACCGGGATTTGGCTTGGGGCTTTCCATTGTCAAGAACCTCGTTTCACTGATGAAAGGAAAAATCGATGTGTCCAGTCACCAAGGGCTTGGAAGTATATTTACTATTAGTCTTCCTATGGCTGCAGCCGAAAAGCAGAATGTGGAACAAACTCAGTATAGAACGAAACGACAAGATTCGTTTACTGTCATTGCCATTGATGATAGCCATGTGCAACTGAGTACCATCCGTGAGGCGTTTGCATCAAACGGCATCGTATGTGACACTTGTAATAATGCCACGGATTTATTGGATATGATGCGCAAAAAATCTTATGATCTGCTGATAACGGATTTGAAGATGGCTGAAGTGAATGGTATCGAGATTCTGGAAATGATGCGTATGGTGAACGTGCGTAACTCCAAGACCATTCCTGTTGTTGTTATGACAGCAGCACCAAATGTGAGTGAGCAAGAACTGCTTGATGCAGGATTTGTCGCTTGTCTGTTCAAGCCGATGTCTGACAAGGATTTAATAAACACTGCAAGAAAGTGTGTAAACGGTAAGACAGCAGAAAAACAAATAGACTTCTCTATGTTGCTGACCTACGGCAATGAAAAAGAGACTTTGGAGAATTTCGTAAAGGAAATGACTGACACATTGGGCAGTATCCGTAATGCAGCCCAAGAGGAGAACCGCAAGAAAATGTCCAATGCCATTCACCACGCAAGAAGCTCGTGGATGATGGTACAATCTGACGAGTCTTTGAACCATCTCTTTGACCTGATTGAAGATTCTACATCATCAGACGACGTTATCAACCAAGCGGTTGAGGATGTTTTCGCACATGGTGAGGAAATCATCAAAGCCGCACAAAAGAAAATTGAGGAGGTAACAGCATGAAGAAAGTAATAATCATTGAAGACAGCCCGACATTTTGCAATATGTTGGGCAAGAAGTTGGAGGCGAAGGGATGGAAAACAATCTTATGCTACAATTACAGAGATGGTCTGCAAGCTGTGAGGGAATCCTCTGAATGGGATGTTGTCATTTCGGATATGCGCTTGGGGAATGATAACGGCATCGACCTGTTGGAATGGATGCGTAGTAACGGCTACCAGAATCCATTTATCATCATGACATCTTACGATGAAAGCATGAGTGCCGTGAGGACTATGAAGTTGGGAGCGGAAGACTATATACCGAAGAAATTGTTGCTTGATGTAGTTTATGAACGTTTGGAAGAAATCATAGACAAGCAGAAACGACTCGTAGAGTTGAATAACAAGATTGTTTACCGCAAAAGTGAGAAGTTTCGCTGTATATACAAAATGGCAGAATTGTTTGCCAAAAGCGACATGGCTGTTATGATATTGGGAGACAACGGAACTGGCAAAGAACATATAGCGGAAAAAATACATCTGCAAAGCAAAAGAGCCGACAAACCTTTTGAGGTAGTAGATTGCGGTACGCTTTCTGCGGAACTTGCCGTTTCCGCTCTCTTTGGGCATGAGAAAGGGGCATTCACAAGTGCGGACGCAGCAAGAAAAGGTTACTTTGAATTGGCAGCTGGAGGTACGCTGTTCTTGGACGAGATAGGCAACCTGCCGAAAGACGTACAGGCGATGCTACTGCGTGTGTTGCAATCCAAGAGCTACCGACCATTGGGAGCTATAAAAGACAAAGTGGCTGATGTGCGCATTATTGCCGCCACCAACGAGAATCTGCAAGAGGCAGTTCGGGAAGGACGATTCAGAAGCGACCTGTATTATCGACTTCACGAAGCGGTTATTGAGATTCCACGGTTGCGGGATTGCAAGGAAGATATTATGCCATTAGCTAACTTCTTCCTGAAACTATATGACAGGCATACGGACAAAGAAATAAAATGCATCAGTAAGGAAGCGCAAAGGGCACTTGTAAGCCATACTTGGCCAGGCAATGTGCGTGAGTTGAAATCATGTATCATGCGAGCTATGCTGTTATGCGAGAATGAGATAATAGATGTCGAGGATTTGCAGTTGTCACAATCGGCATTGACAGAAGAGGCTTTGGACTTTGATGAACAAGAACGTAAAATCAATCGAGAGCGTATCTTATGGGCTTTGAAGCAATGCAATGGCATCAAGCGTGATGCGGCAAAAATGTTGGAAATGAGCCATACTACATTCTATGCCCGTATGAAAGAGTATGGTATTCCTACTAATAAGTTGTAACGGTATAAGAACCGTGTAAGGAAGATTGGACGAGTGTCCGGTTTTCCTTACACTATTTCTGCTTACAATTCCCTTGTGAAAATCTTATTCTCTTGATAAAGTTGCTGATTATCAGGAAATATCATCATCCTATTGTTTAGACTGTCTTGGAATGGCATAGGTATTGGACTAATAAATGGTGTGTGCACGAATACATCAAATTAGTACAAACCCATAAAAGAGACAGCAACATGGAATACAACATATTGATAGAGACTGATTTTTTCAACTTGCTGAATGCAGGTCATAAGAACAAAGGTGGTAACACTTTGGAGAACTCATATCGTGAGTTTATCAAGGTTGTGGTTGATTTATGCAGCACCAACGTGAAGCAAGCGGTCTTTGCACTGTCATACGCAGAGACCGAGCTTGACTTTCATCTGTCAATGCCCCATATAAAGGATTGTTTGGGAACCGTAGGCTTGTATGTGCGCAAAGCAATTGCATTTGTCCGCAGAATGCAAGAGCATGTGGCAGCAACATATCATCTTCATGTGACCACATCCACTTCAGAAGCCTCTCCGCCAGTATCATCAGAATCAAAGCCATTAGTAAAATGGACTGGAAATGCCGTTGACCTTGTAGAAATGGTATATGGCATCTGCGTCATGGGAAGCGTGAACGATGGCGATGTGAAATTCAAGGACTTGGCGCAAGCCATGTACCAGTTCTTCGGCATCAAAGCCAAGGACTGCTATCGTTTCTATACCGACATCAGAAGACGCAAGAACTATAGTCGCACCTATTTTCTGGACAAGATGCAGGAGAAGTTGAATGAGAAAATGCGGAGGGATGATGAATTGGAAAGAATGAGACGATGAAATTGCGCCATTATTTGGGATAATTGTATAATAATCATTAAGATTTTTACAGAAACACCCAATTTTGGATATTTATCTGTATTTTTGCAATTTTAATAGTAACAAAACTTGCAAACATGACATATCAAGATATAGAAGCCCTAACAATAAAGAAAGAGGGGGAATAGCTTGGAGTTTAAGGAATCGACAGGTCAATTAGATCGTTCGATGGAGACTCTATGCGCATTTCTCAATGGTGAGGGCGGCACAATCCTTTATGGAGTAAAGGACGATGGAAAAATCATAGGACAAACGGTATCTGACAGTACAAAACGTTCTATTGCAGAAGCAGTCAATCGTATAGAGCCTTTTGTGGATTTAGAAATCACCTATGTTGCTATTCCCGGCACTGAAAAATATGTCATTGTCATTTTTGTTGAGGAGCAACGTTTTATGCGTCCTTTCACATACAAAGGAAGAGCTTATCAGCGAATTGAAAGCACCACAACCGTCATGCCACAGGAACGGTACAATCACTTATTGATGGAACGAGGTGGCAAGTATGGTTGGGAAGCGATGATTAATCCTGACTTGAAAATAGCGGATCTGGACGAAAATGCTATTCTCGGTGCTGTTCGAGAGGGAATAAGAAACGGAAGACTTCCTGAAACGACAATACGTGAGGAGATACCTGTCATTCTGAAAAAGTTCCGTTTACTCAATGACGGGAAACTGAATAATGCCGCTGCCGTATTGTTCGGCAAAGAGTTGTATGATTATCCACAGTGTTTGCTTCGTATGGCACGTTTCAAGGGAACTACAAAGGAAGAGTTTATTGACAACCAACGTGCGGAAGGCAACATATATGAACTGCTTGATGCAGCAATGGCATTCTTCTTTAAACACCTCTCATTGTCTGGAAAGATAAATGGTCTGTATCGTGAAGAGGAACTGAGCATCCCTTACAAGGCTTTGAGAGAAAGTTGTATCAACTCTTTCTGTCATAGGTCCTATCATCACCCTGGGAGTTCAGTCAGCATTGCCATTTATGATGACCGGGTAGAAATAAGAAATACGGGAACATTTCCTGCAGATCTGCCAATAGAGCGTCTAATGGAGGAGCATGATTCCAAACCACAGAATCCAATAATTGCCAATGTACTCTACAAGAGTAAAATTTTGGAAAGTTGGGGACGTGGTATAAGCACGATGGTAGGTGAATGTAAGCGTGTCGGATTGCCTGCTCCGGAAATCAATACGGATGGTAATTTTGTATGGGTCGTTTTTAAATATAATAGAAGCAGTGTGGTAGTCACCCCACAGTTACCCCACAGTTACCCCACAGCTACCCCACAGCTCAAAAAGGTTATATCTGTAATAGGTACTGCGACTTTGTCTGCAAAAGAGATAATGGAGATAATGTCCTTGAAAGATAAGACCCATTTTCTTGATAAATATCTATATCCAGCAATTGAGCAAGGATATGTTGGACAGTTACACCCAGAGAATCCTAAACACCCTGGGCAAAAATATATGCTTACCTCAAAAGGTAAAGCCTTATTGAATGAATAGGAACGACAAAGGCAGTGGCAAATATCCACTGCCTTTGTCGTTCCTATTTCTGTATCAAGTGCTTCAAGTTCTCATCGTTGGCGATACGCTCTAACTCGTCCTTGACAATTTGCTTGACATCCTCCTTGATTTGATTGTAGTTGTCCTGTATGGCTTGCTTCATGCAGTCGTTGCCATCCGCATCCTTGAAGTTGTTGATGATGGGAATAGGCTGATAATGGCTTTCCTCTCGCTTTACCTTGTCGGTGTCAACGACAATCTCGGCATGGAAGATTTTCTGCTCTATGCGCTCGGTGAAGTTGTCGGAAACAGAGCCGACAAACATACCTTGGGTGAGTCCGCTAATCTTGCTTGGCGGAATGAGACTATCCATTTGGGTATTGATGGACGTAGAGACATCCTGTCGGTTGATGGAAATGGACTGGCGCTTTTGGAGCACTTTTCCGAAACGCTCGGATAAAGTCTTAGCGGTCTCGCCAACGACCTGTCCGCTGAAGATATTACCAACGGTATTGATAACCACCTTTGCCTCCTTGTCTCCATAATCGCGAACCAACTGCGAGAAGTCTTGGAAGCCTAAACACACCGCCACCTTGTTGCTTCGTGCCGTGGCTATCAAGTTATCCAAACCCTTAAAATAGATGGTCGGCAACTCGTCAATGATAACGGATGATTTGAGTTGTCCCTTCTTGTTGATGAGTTTCACGATGCGGCTGTTGTACAAGCCAAGTGCCGCACCATAAATGTTCTGACGGTCGGGGTTGTTGCCGACACATAGAATCTTCGGTTCTTCGGGATTGTTGATGTCGAGTGTAAACTCGCTTGCGGACATCACCCAATAGAGTTGTGGTGAGATCATTCGTGACAGCGGAATCTTTGCGCTTGCAATCTGCCCCGCCAACTGCTCCATCGCTCCACCTTGCCATGCATCCATGAATGGAGAAAGATAGTTCTCCAGTTCGGGATAGCTCGTCAGTATCGGAAAGACATCCTCGTATCTGCGATTGAGCAGTTCGATGGCATGGGGAAAGGTGCAATACTTTCCGTTCTTGTAGATGCGTAAGTACCAGATGATAGCTGCAAAGAGGATAATCGGACTCTCCACGAAAAAGTCGCCCTGCTTCTGAACCCACGTCTTGTTGAGGTTGAGCATGATGGTGTATGCACTCTCATAAGCATCGGAAATGTCACTCATGAAATCCGGGTGAATGGGATTGCAGCGATGACTTCTGCGAGGATCGTCAAAGTTGATGACATAGAACTGGGGCTTGACCTTATATCCATTCTGATGGTTCATCATGTGGTTGTAGGCAATCGTAGAAAGGTCCGGAAACTTGAAATCATAGATATACATCGAGTAACCCTTCTCTATCTGCTGTTTGATGTAGTTGTTGACCACAGCAAAGGACTTACCACTACCCGGTGTACCTAACACGATGGTGGCACGGAATGGATTGACCACATTGATCCATCCTCTCTGCCATTTCTTCTTGTAGTAGAAGCGTGTGGGCAGATTGACGGAATACTCGTTCTCCATGAGTTTGGTCTCCTGCATGAAACTCTCGTTCTCATTATTGAAGACATCCTCCATGAGGTTGTGTTTCAAGAGTCTGCTCATCCAGAGTCCGCCCATCAACAGGCAGATATAACCCGCTGTCATTGTAAAGATGTACAGCGTGGCATTGCCCAAATGAGATATAGGCAACAATAATATCCACCAGTTGAGGAAGAACAGACAGAAGCCAACTGCAAGAACCGTAAAAATCCTGTTCCAACTCATCTTTTCTGCTTTCACGCCCTTGGTTCCCAGACATGAGAGCGCCAGGAGGAGAAGCGAAAACAGCTTGGTGTAGAGAATGGAATGGAATAAACCGCCTGTACGGTTGAAGTTGATCAGGATTCTGTCAACAACCCCGATTGTCAATCCCCACATGCGCATTGCCTCATAGCAATACCAATATACATTCATAATTGCGAGTATAATACTCACGGCACGGAGAAAATCCATTATTTTTCCCAATGCTCTCAAATCGTCTTCTTGTGCCATTTTTTTTTCTGTTTTGAAGTTATACCTTGATAATACGATTAAAGGTTTCTCCCTTTTCGCTTCTTTTTCTTTCTGCGTAACTCTCTATCGAATGCTGCTTCCTGTGCCTCGTTGGAAGAACCATTCCCTGCCATAAGTCCAAGACCGCTGCCGTACTCATCGAACAAGCCAGAACCTTGAAGTTCCTGCTCCAAGCCAGAGTCTTCTTCTTTTGGAATGGTAAGCGGTATTGGTTGCTCATTCTCGTAAGGCAAGGTGAAGTGCTCCTGCAGGGCATTGGCAGAAAGATTCGTTCCAAGCCTTGAACCATTGAAAACGCTTTGGGTGCGGTGGTCAATGAATGTTGCTCCGTAGATACGGCCGTCAGCTGTATGGCGGAAAACAACATCAATGCCCTTTGCTTTTAGCAACTCAACGAACTTATCCTTATGATACGTCTGCTTCAAGACAGCTTCCACGCTATGATGGGTCATCTCGGAGAGTTTCTTTTCCTCCTTGAACTTCTTGGCAGAATAAGCGAACCGTTTTTCTATTGCCTCTACACCGACAGACTTATCTATCTTGGAAGCCTTGAAAGGATTTCCCACCTTGTTGCCCTGTCCGTCCGTGGCAGAATAGACAAAACCATGATACTCACGACCGCCAACTTCGCCTCTGACCTCCTCCAAGGATATATTATATAAGGAAAGAAGTGCACGATATTCGCCCAATGACTGGAACCTGTAGGTAGCGCAGAGAGATTTTACTGTGTTGGCAACCTGCTTCTTCACATTGCCTTGGCTTACATCCACCTTACGAAGTGGATTGTCGAATCGACGTTGCTTACGGTCTGCCTTGTTGAGATTGTACTTCATCTCCAAGTCACGAGTGATAGCCTTGCTCTTATGGTAGTTGTATCGGCTATCCAAACACTTGCCGTTTTCATCCACTCGGATGGTCACGATATGCATGTGATGACGGTCGATGTCCTCATGCTTGTAAACCATGTATGGCTGGTTGCCATATCCCATGCGCTCCAAGTATTCACGGGCGATGTTCTCCATATCCATATCCGTCAGCACATCATCAGGATGCGGATTCAGGGAGATATGCACGACAGGCTTTTCCGTTCTGATGTGCGGAGAAAGGTATCTCTGGAAATCACGCAAGGTATTGGCGATGCTCGTCTTTCCCGAACAATCATCGAAGATTTTGTTCGTTGCCAAGAGCTTTCCCTCCTCCTTGTTAATCTTCTCACCATTGTATGCCAGTGCGCCATACAATGAACTTCCGAAACTTATCTTTGCGACCATCTTTCCTCAAACTTACGGGTTAGTTCAACAATCTCACGGGTAAGAGAGACCAGTTCCCTGGTGCAGTTCTCCAACTTATAGAGCAAAGCCATCGCCTTTTTCTCTGAGAAATGACAACGGAGTTCCTTGACAATCTGGTTGTAGTTGTTGCCAATCATTCGGTACTGCGAGTGAAAAGAAGAAAGTTTGGTGTAGTATTCCACCAATGTCTTGTCCTCGCGCAGCACCTTGAACGGCTCGCCGAAGATGCGTGCCTTGGCAAAGACAGCCTTTGCCTTCACATCAGTCTGCTCGTACATGACGAGGAATTTCATCCACTCGTCATCGTCGAACCGAAGCATCACATGGTGCGACTTCGGGTTCAGCTTGGGGATTCGTCCCCCTCGTTTTCTTTCTGTGTTCATATTAAAATGGATTAAGTGGTACATACGGCAATGATGGAACTGTGCTACCTATCGTCAGATTGGAACATGGGGAGCCCGACTTCGGAGAGGCTACCAACCCGGCAGGGCAAGGTCTTTGGAGAGTAACTCCAAAGGTTTTGAGTAACTCAAAACATACCTTGCTATGTCTTTGAGGACATAAAAATCCGCTTAGGGTGGATTGAAGTTAGCCTTCGTAAGAAGCTGTTCCCATCCCGAATGGAAGCTGTTCGGGAAATCCAGTCCTTTGCGGAGCATCAAGCCTTAGTTCTTCTCGGAACGATATGGATGCGCTATCCATCGCTTTGCCTTTCGGGTGCAAAATTACGGCTAAAATAGCACCCTTGGAACAGATGCACCCCAGACAACCACTGCAACTATCGGCAACATGCTGCCACAGGATTTGAAAACCATTGTTTTTCGGATTTTTCGTTGTTACTTTGCAGCCGTAAACATCGAACTAATGATTTGAAAATATGGTGAAACAAGCATTTGTAGAAGTGAATAAATCTGTCATTATTGCAGTATCGCCTTGCATCAATGATGCGCTACTGACGTACAGACTTACTGATTCACTGTCGTACTGTCGTATGGAAATGATAAAGCATTGCAATGGTTCAAGGTCTCCATAATGAAGCAATGAATTATAGACATGGACTCTTATGTGTCCACATCGTTAAATTGACAGAATATTATAGAAGTGAGTTATCAACAATTTAAAAAGTTAAAGATATGAGTAAAACAAGATTTGTTGCATTCGCGACACAGAAAGGTGGAATAGGAAAGTCCACCATCACGGCTCTTGTAGCCAACTACATTCACAATGTTAAAGGTTTCAATGTAGCGGTCATTGACTGTGACGAACCACAGCACAATATCGCAGACCTGCGTGATGAGGAAATGGAACTCATCAAGGACAGCGTTTATTTCAAGGCACAAGCCTGTGAGCATTTCAAGAAGTTGGGCAAGAAATCCTACAGTGTTACGAGAAGCAATGCACTCAACGCACTTGATGACGCAGAGAAAGTGTTGGAGGAATCTGAGGTTGAACCCGACTTTATTTTCTTTGACATGCCGGGAACAATCAAAAGCGAAGGTGTCATGAAGACCTTGTCACAGATGGATTACATCTTTATTCCTGTCAGCGCTGACCGCTTTGTGATAGAAAGCGCATTGAGTTTTGTCCAGTTGTTCTACGACAACCTTGTGACTCCGGGCTTGTCTGTCACCAAGGAACTTGCATTCTTCTGGACGATGGTTGACAAACGAGAACGCACGAATTTATATGAAGTGTATGAAGGAATGTTTGCTTCTCTCGGCTATTCACTTCTCAACACACGACTTCCAGACAGCAAGCGTTTCAGAAGAGAACTGTCGGAGAATCGAAAGGCTGTGTTCCGTTCCACCATCTTCCCTGCAGACCCGAATCTGTTGCGAGGAAGTGGCATCAAGGAGTTGTCTGACGAGATTTGTGAAATCATAAAAACATAAGCCTATGGTAAGCAGAAAAATCAACACAGATGCAATAGATGAAAGTCTGCTCATTGCCTCTGTCAGCAAGAGCAAGACAGGCACGACAACAGCATCCATTCTTAACGGTGACTCTCAACACCAAGTGAAGGATACCGAAGAGAAAGAAGAGGGTGAAAAGAAAAATCCACGTTCACAGATGGATAAGCCTGCAGCCACACGCAAGCCATCCAAGGTTTCTTCTGAAAGTTATGATGCTGCATTTCTCAAACGAAACGAGATAAAGACTCGTCAATGCGTTTATATCAGTCGTGAGATACACAAGAGAATTTCGAGGATTGTCAGTGTGCTCGCAAAACATGAGTTGACAGTTGGTGGTTATATCGACCTTATTCTTGAGAGACATCTTGAAGAGAACCAGGAAGAAATCAACGTCTTGCTGAGAAAAGAGATAGATGACTGGAATGTATGACACATAAAAAGGAATAAGCATGACAATGGAAAGTATATTCATGATAGTTTTGGTTGCATTCAATGTCTGGACTATCTATTTTTACAACAAGTTGCTCCTTGAAGTTGCGAATAATAAGGAAGAAGAGGAAAAGCCCTCCATCGACCCTATGGCACTCGTTGGCAAAAGCCTTTTCAAGGTGTCCCAACTGCGAAAGAAAGAAGAAACGGAACAGAAACAAACTGAGTCTGAGCCAGTATTAGAGAATGATGTGACATTCGAGGATTCTCCAAAGAACACAGCAAGGATTCCTGACGAACAGCTTGACGATGTGTTTACGAATGTTCGCATAGAGGACGTTGATGTGAAATATTCTGACGATGAGGGTGATGCCGATGTGCCGCAAGCCAAAGGGTCAAGTTTTGAAGACATTGACACAGCCGTAAAAACGGTCAAGGCTTCAAAAGCTACGGACAAGGAAAAACGACATGCAGGAAAAGTCTTCCATGAGATGGATGGCAACCAATTCTATGAGAAATTCATGGAGAACAGCAAGGAGTGCAAGAAGAACATCCATGATTTCGTCACCTTTTACCTGCAAGGACATAAGATAGAACAAACGTCCAAGCCAAAGAAGGAGTTTAAAGTGCCAGATAGCATAGAGGACTTCAATATCCTTGATTTTGTATAACAATAAAATTTAGAGAACAATGGAAAGAAACAGAAAAAGAAAGAATGGTGCGACAAAGGAATACATCAGTATTCAGTCCACAGTGAATGTAACCGTGTCGTCCCAAGCAGAAAAAAGAGTTGGGTATATAGACAAGTTTATGTCCAAAGCCGACTTTACTGCAAGAAACGGTAAGCAAGTCTGCATCAAAGAAGAGACACACGAGAGAATTATGAAGTTTGTGAGTGTGGTTGGTAAAGGACAGGCTACTGTAGCAAGTTTCATAGACAACATCATCAACGAGCATTTTGCTATCCATGCTGCCGAAATCAAGGCTGCATTTGATGAAGGACTCAAGGCCTATCGCCTCTAACAATAATAAAAGTACACCAATGAAAAAGAAAGACTACGGCTAAAATTTCAGCTCGCCACTGAATCCACAAGTCGGCATCATGCCGCATGAGTAAACAAAAGTATCAACCGCCAGCCGGGATCATCCAATCCCCAAGGCACAGACAAAAAACGATTTATGAACAAGAAAAACAGAATCATTCTTCTCGCTGCGATGATTTTCGCAGCCGTATCACAGACATTCGCGCAAGGCAACGGACTTGCAGGTATCAACGAGGCAACAAGTATGGTGACCTCCTACTTCGACCCAGGAACGAAACTCATCTACGCCATCGGTGCCGTGGTGGGTCTCATCGGAGGCATCAAGGTGTATGGCAAGTTCTCGTCTGGCGACCCCGACACGAGCAAGACTGCCGCAAGCTGGTTCGGAGCCTGCATCTTCCTCATCGTGAGCGCAACCATCCTCCGCTCATTCTTCCTATAATATAATAAGGTATAAGACTTATGGCTGACTACCCAATCAACAAGGGCATCGGTCATTCGGTTGAGTTCAAGGGACTGAAGGCACAGTACCTCTTCATCTTTGCAGGTGGACTGCTTGCCGTCTTCTTCCTTGTGGTCGTCCTCTATATGGCTGGTGCGGATCAATTGGTCTGCATCGGCTTGGGTCTCACGTTCGGATCATTGCTTGTATGGGGAACATTCCATCTGAACAACAAGTACGGTGAGCATGGACTGATGAAGCTCCTTGCCGCCAAGAGCCATCCACGCTATATCCTCAACCGAAGGAAAACAAACCGAATGTTCAAACATAAAAAGAAAGAAGAATGAGAAATATAAGAAAATCAAGCACCCTTGAGAGCAAGTTTCCGCTGCTTGCCGTGGAGCAAGGCTGCATTATCTCCAAGGATGGCGACATCACGGTCGCCTACGAGGTAACACTCTCCGAAATCTTCACGGTAACATCGCAGGAGTATGAGTCGGTACATGCCGCATGGTGCAAGGCTATCAAGGTGCTGCCCGACTACAGCATCGTACACAAGCAGGACTGGTTCGTGAAAGAGAACTATGCGCCGGACTTGCTGAAAAGCGATATGAGCTTTCTGTCAAGAAGCTATGAGCGACACTTCAATGAGCGTCCTTACCTGTATCACCAGTGTTACCTGTTCCTTACCAAGACCTCCAAGGAGCGTATGGCACACCAGAGCAATTTTTCCACCTTGTGCCGTGGGCATATCATCCCCAAGGAAATCAAGGACAAGGAAACAGTGGCAAGATTCCTCGATGCCGTGGAGCAGTTCGCAAGAATCATCAACGACTCCGGCTATATCTCCTTACGCAGACTGACGGATGAGGAAATCACAGGCACGGAACGGACAACGGGACTTGTAGGCAAGTACCTCTCGCTCTCCACGGAGAACGTGCAATGTCTGGAGGATATGGAATTGTCTGCAAGTGGTATGCGTATCGGAAACAAACACCTATGCCTTCATACCTTGTCACAAACGGAAGACCTGCCAACGGAAGTATCTACGGACAACCGCTTTGAGCGATTGTCAACTGACCGAAGTGACTGCCGACTTTCCTTTGCCGCTCCAGTTGGTTTGCTGTTGTCCTGCAACCATATCTATAACCAGTATGTATTCATAGACAACAGTGACGAGACCTTGCAGAAGTTCGAGAAGACCGCCCGCAACATGCACTCGCTGTCAAGGTACAGCCGGCAGAACGCCATCAACAAGGAATGGATTGACGAGTATCTGAACGAGGCTCACTCACAAGGCTTGCAGTCTGTCCGTGCCCATTTCAATGTCATGGCATGGGGCGAGGATATGGAAGAGTTGAAGCATCTTCGCAATGATGTGGGCAGTCAGTTGGCAAGCATGGAATGTGTGCCACGCCACAATACGGTGGATTGTCCGACATTATTCTGGGCAGCGATACCCGGCAACGAGGGGGATTTCCCGTCAGAGGAGAGTTTCCATACCTTCATTGAGCAGTCAGTGTGCCTCTTCACGGAGGAAACCAACTATATGGATTCTCCCTCACCGTTCGGCATCAAGATGGCAGACCGCATCAGTGGCAAGCCGCTGCACATTGACATCTCTGACCTGCCGATGAGGAAAGGCGTAACAACCAACCGCAACAAGTTCGTGCTCGGACCATCGGGAAGCGGAAAGTCGTTCTTCATGAACCACCTCGTCAGACAGTATTACGAGCAAGGCACGCATGTGGTCTTGGTCGATACGGGAAACTCCTACCAGGGACTCTGCGAGATGATCAACAGAAAGACAGGCGGAAAGGACGGTATCTACTATACCTATACGGATGAGAGTCCCATCTCATTCAATCCCTTTTTCACCGAGGATAAGGTCTTTGACATCGAGAAGCGAGAAAGCATCAAGACATTGCTCCTGACGCTTTGGAAGAAGGACAACGAGCCTGCCACACGAGCGGAAGAGGTTGCTTTGTCGAATGCCGTGTCGCTCTACATCGGTAAACTGAAAGAGGAAAGCGACATCGTTCCATGCTTCAATACCTTCTATGAGTTTGTGGGAACGGAATACCGCAAGGTGCTGGAAGAAAAGAAAGTCCGTGAGAAAGATTTTGATATAGACGGATTTCTCAACGTGCTAGAACCTTACTACAAAGGTGGTGAGTACGACTATCTGCTTAACTCCGACAAGGAGCTTGACCTGCTGCACAAGCGGTTCATCGTTTTCGAGATAGATGCTATCAAGGATCATCCAATTTTGTTCCCAGTCACGACCATCATCATCATGGAGCTGTTCATCAACAAAATGCGCCGCCTGAAAGGCATCCGTAAGATGATAGTGATAGAAGAAGCATGGAAAGCGATAGCTTCGGCAAACATGGCTTCCTATATCAAGTATCTCTATAAGACGGTCAGAAAGTTCTTCGGTGAGGCGGTTGTGGTGACGCAGGAAGTCGAGGACATCATATCCTCCGCTATCGTGAAGGACAGTATCATCAACAACTCAGACTGCAAGATACTCCTTGACCAGAGGAAGTTCATGAACAAGTTCGAGCAGATACAGTCATTGCTCGGATTGACGGAAAAGGAGAAGTCGCAGATTCTCTCCATCAACCAGTCCAACGACCCGTCACGTCTCTACAAGGAAGTATGGATAGGACTTGGAGGAACGCAGTCGGCAGTATATGCCACAGAGGTGTCCACGCAGGAATATCTCGCCTATACGACTGAGGAAAGTGAAAAACTGGAGGTGAGGGCATTGGCGGAGAAACTCGGCGGTGACATGGAAGCCGCCATCCGGCAGCTTGCAGAGGACAAACAAGAGAACAAGTAAATTCATTATCCACTTAATCCAAAAGTAAAAATGAGAACAAAAGTAATCATGACAATCTGCCTGTTCCTGCTGATGGCGGGAAAGGCAAGCGCACAGTGGTCTGTCATAGATCCTACCAACATTGCGCAGAGTATCATCAACTCGTCCAACAACATCGTCCACACGTCTTCGACGGCTCAGAACATGATCAACAACTGTGCGCCCGTATAGGCTGAATAAGTAAATGTAGCTATTGCAAGCTATTAGGTAAGTGTTCTTTGAGAAACCTATCATCACCCGACTTATCTGAAAGGGAAACTGGACAGGGAGTGTAGCATGTCGGGATAAGTCATAAGTCAGTTAGTTACCAAACTGCGACTGAATGGCGTGATGAAAATGATAGATATGAGGATAAAAACCGAATTGTTTGAATGATAGTCCAAGTGGTAAGTGACCAAACTGCAACGTAAGGTAACTGAACTCGTTGCACCGTAGCACTTCTGATATGGAAGTTGTGTAGCAGAAGCAAGAACTTGTTACGGCACAATCGCAGTAAGCGAAAAAGGACGGAAGTCATATCCGACAATCTATCAATGCAAAGTTACTTATTGAGTAAACGGGGATTGCCTAAATCGGAATGCCTCACAAAAGGCTATGAGGTGCAGACCTCTGAATATCCGACATGGCAACGGAGCCACCGCAGTAGTCCGAGCAAGGGAAAGCCTTGTACATGGCAAAGGGTGGCAGCTAACATTTTTAATACAATAAACGGAAAATGTGAGAGACATTATGAGAAATCCTGAAAGAGTATTAAGCAGTCTGGCAGAACATAGCAAAGCGTCAAACTACCAGTTTGAAAGACTTTACCGTATTCTGTTCAACGAGGAGATGTTTTATATCGCCTATCAACGCATTAGCGCTAATAAAGGCGGTATGACAGCGGGCGTTGACGGTACGACTACCGATGCAATGAGCCTGCCTCGTATTGAAAAGCTGATAGATTCATTGAAAGATGAAAGTTATCAGCCCCAACCTGCACGCAGGGTATATATCCCTAAAAAGAATGGAAAGAAACGTCCATTGGGAATACCATCAGCGAATGACAAGTTAGTGCAAGAAGTGGTGAGGATGATTTTGGAAGCAATTTATGAGGGGCAATTTGAATATACCTCTCATGGATTCAGACCTAATCGGAGTTGTCATACTGCATTGGCTCAAATTCAAAAGACATTTTGCGGAGCTAAATGGTTTGTTGAAGGCGACATCAAAGGATTTTTCGATAACATCAACCATGATGTATTGATTAACATTCTGAAAGAGCGTATTGCCGATGACCGTTTTATCCGCTTAATCCGCAAACTGTTGAAAGCAGGTTACATCGAAGATTGGAAATTTCATAGAACTTATAGCGGTACTCCACAAGGGGGAATAGTAAGCCCATTGTTGGCAAACATATACCTCGACAAATTGGATAAGTATATGAAAGAATACATCCAAGACTTCGACAAGGGAAAGAACAGAAAACGAAATCAAGCCTCTTGTTCTCTTGGGTACAAAAGACGCTGGATTGTTCACAAGCTTAAAAAGACGGTCAATGAAGCTGAACGTGCCGAATTGATTAAGAGTTACAAAGAGAACAAAGCCCAAAGCATGCTTATTCCAAGTAGTGACGAAATGGATGCAGGTTACAAACGTCTCAAATATGTGAGATACGCCGATGATTTTCTGATTGGGATAATCGGCAGTAAAGAAGATGCAAGACATATTAAAGAGGATGTCAAAACTTTCCTTGCTGATAAACTTGCTCTTGAACTGTCAGAGGAGAAAACCCTCATAACCCATACTTCAAAGGCAGCCAAATTTCTCGGATATGAGATAGATGTAACATCATCCAACACCACTCGCAGGAGTATAAACGGAGTAATGCGTAGGGCTTTCAACAAGAGAGTAAGACTTATGATTGGTAAAAACACTATCAAGAATAAGTTACTTGAAGAACGTATGATTGAGATTAAAATCCACAACGGCAGAGAGCAGTGGAAACCCAAATCAAAATCCGTACTGGTCTTCAATGACGACCTTGAAATCCTCGACCGCTATAATAGCATGATAAGAGGTTTTGTAAACTACTATTCACTTGCGAATAACTGCTATGAGCTGCAATCGTTCAAATACATACTCGAATACAGTATGTATAAAACCTTTGCCCACAAGTACCGCTCACGAGTACCTGTGATTTTGAGGAAATACAAAAAGAATGGACTGTTTACAGTCAGATTCAAGCTCAAAAACGGCAAAGAAAAGGAACGAACACTATACCATGATGGGTTCAGCCGCAAAGTCCCGACTAAACAATCGGAAATAGACAAGCAGCCCAACCTTATGATGTATGCCTGCCGAACAAGTCTTATAGACCGATTAAAAGCAGGAAAATGTGAATTGTGCGGAGCAACGGGAGCTATCCAAATGCACCATATCAATAAACTCGGAGACCTTTCAGGGAAAGAGAACTGGGAAAAATTGATGATTGCAAGAAGACGGAAAACCCTTGCTCTTTGCGAAAACTGTCATAAAATGATTCATTATGGAACAAATTAGACTGATAATGTTAGTGGAAAGCCGGATACGCGGGAACGTGTACGTCCGGTTTGGGGGCGAGTTTCTGAAAACCTCCCATAGCAATATGGAAAGGCGTTGGGAACTTAGCCTACTCAAGGAGACCGTGAAGATTTACGAGCAGGGCAAGAAGTACTACGATGCACTGAAGTCGGTGAACAACCTCGTCAAAGATGCACGCAAGGTGCAGCAGACCATCCTCATGGTGGGTGACATCACGGACATCTACATCAACAACTACCAGAAGATGATGCGCGATGACAATTTCTCCGTGGAGGAACTCTCCGCTATAGGCTTCGGCTACACCAAACTGCTGGAGGAAAGCAACGATGTGCTGACAGAACTGAAGAATGTGGTGAACATCACGACCCTTTCCATGACGGACAAGGAGCGAATGGACGTGGTGGAGCGCTGCTACTCGAAGATGAAGCGTTATCGCAATCTCGTGAGCTACTACACCAACAAGAACATTTCCGTGAGTTATCTGCGTGCCAGGAAGAAAAACGACCTCGACCGCATCATGGGACTCTACGGCAAGTCAAACGAGAAATACTGGTAGCCTATGGATTTCGAGAATCTTCACCAGATACTGCGTTCCCTGTATGACGAGATGATGCCGCTGTGTTCCGACATGACGGACATTGCCAAGGGACTTGCAGGACTTGGGGCGCTGTTCTATGTCGCCCTGAGGGTTTGGCAGTCACTGTCAAGGGCAGAGCCGATAGATGTATTTCCGCTGCTCCGTCCGTTTGCCATCGGACTTGCCATCATGTTCTTCCCGACCATCGTGCTCGGTACGCTCAACAGCGTGATGAGTCCCATTGTGCAAGGTACACATTCCATGCTGGAGACACAGACCTTCGACATGAATGAATACCGGGCGCAGAAAGACAAGTTGGAGTATGAGGCGATGAAACGCAATCCGGAAACCGCATACCTTGTGAGCAACGAGGAGTTTGACAAGCAGCTTGACGAACTCGGCTGGTCACCCGGCGACGTGGTGACAATGGCAGGAATGTATGTGGAGCGTGGCATGTACAGCATGAAGAAGAGCATCCGTGATTTCTTCCGTGAACTGCTGGAGCTGCTGTTCCAAGCCGCTGCACTGGTCATAGACGTGCTGAGGACATTCTTCCTCATCGTCCTGTCCATCCTCGGACCGCTTTGTTTCGCCATATCGGTATGGGACGGATTCCAGTCCACGCTGACGCAATGGTTCTGCAGGTACATACAGATTTATCTCTGGCTACCCGTTTCGGACTTGTTCAGTACAATCCTTGCCAAGATACAGGTGCTGATGCTGCAAAACGACATCGAGGCATTGCAGAACGACCCGAACTTTTCCATTGAGGCAAGCAACGGTGTTTACATCGTTTTCCTCATTATCGGAATCATCGGTTACTTCACCATACCGACCGTGGCGGGATGGATCATACAGGCAGGTGGTGGCATCGGCAACTACAACCGGAATGTGAACACGGCAGGCTCACTGGGCGGAAGCATCGCAGGAGCAACGGCTGGAAATGTGGCAGGACGTGCCGGAAGGCTCATCAAGAGCGGATTTAAGAAAATATAGTCATTCATGAACAATACAACGAAAAGAAAAATGGAATTCAAGTCATTGAAGAATATCGAGACCTCGTTCAGACAGATACGCCTGTTCTGCATCGTCCTCGTCATCGGTTGCGCTGTTGTTGCAATATGTTCGGTGGTGTTCGCATTCCGATTTGCGGAGAAGCAACGCGAGAAGATATACGTCCTTGACGGAGGCAAGTCGCTGATGCTCGCCCTCTCGCAAGACCTCTCACAGAACAGACCCGCCGAGGCAAGGGAACACGTGAGACGCTTTCATGAGCTGTTCTTTACGCTATCTCCCGAAAAGAGCGCCATCGAGCACAACGTGAAACGAGCCTTGCTGTTGGCAGACAAGAGCGCATACAACTATTACCAGGACTTTGCGGAGAAAGGTTTTTATAACCGACTCATTGCAGGAAACATCAACCAGTCGCTGCAAGTTGACAGCGTGGTCTGTAACTTTGATAACTACCCTTATCAAGCCAAGACCTACGCACGGCAGGTGATACTCCGAGAGAGCAACGTGACGGAGAGAAGTCTTGTCACCGTATGCAGGTTGGTGAATGCCACACGCTCCGATGATAACCCGAATGGTTTTACCATTGAAGGTTTCACCATTGTGGAGAACAGGGACATCAGTACAGTAGAACGATAAAAATAGCAAGAATGGAAAATCCGATTAAGACAATCCAAGAAAAGGTGAATGGTATGAAGGGAAGACTGCGTGACAGGCTGGATTCCCTTCCGCCAAGGGTGAGACTGAAAGTCGTGCTCGTCATGTTCGGCTTGTTAGCCCTCTGTAGCCTTTACATGATAGGTTCAGCCATCATCAACTTCGGAAACGGCAAGACCTCTAATATAGAGGTTGAGCACATAGAGAGTGTAAAGTTGCCCACCGACAAGGGGCAGCAAGTGACCAACCTGAATGAATTGATACATGGAGAAAGAGAAGAATGACAAGGTGGAGCCGGATAAGGCTCCAAAGGAAAAGAAGCCTTTGACCGAAGAGCAGCGTATCAAGCGTAACAAGATGATTGCCATACCGTGCATGTGCCTCGTCTGCGGTCTGGTGCTATGGCTCATCTTCAAGCCGTCTGCATCAGAGGGTGAGAAAGGCAGCAAGGGATTCAACATGGAAATGCCCGATGCGGAGAAGACTGATGTGGAGGCGGACAAGCGCAAGGCATACTCCAAGGAGGATCTTGCCAACAAGCAAAAGGAAAAAAGCAGAGCAATGAACTCTCTTGGTGAGTACATGCCAGGCATTGATTCGACTGCTACACGGCAAGAAAAGGACTTTGACCTGATGCAGTCTGGGCAGCAGCCAACAAAAGCGGAAAGACAGGAGGCGGATGCCATCCGCTCGTCTGCCGAGGCATACCAAATCTTGAACACGACCTTGGGCGGTTTCTATGAACAGCCACAGCAAGGGGGAAGCTGCGAAGATGCTGAGTTGAGGAAACGTCTTGACGAGCTGGAGGCAAGCATGATGCAGCAGGAAAACAAGCGTTCCAATATGGACGAGCAAGTTGCCCTTATGGAGAAGTCCTATCAACTTGCGGCAAAGTACATGCCTGGTGGAAATGCCAATGCGGCAAGTCCTTCATCTGCAGAAACTGCAACAGAGGAAAACAAGGAAGCTGTCACCAAGGGCAAGAAAGCCAAGGTTTCCCCTGTAAGGCAAGTTCAAAGGCGTGTAGTCTCGTCCTTGAACCGCCCCATGAGTAACGGGGAGTTTGTAGCCTCTTACTCGGAAAAAGCTTCGGCAAGATTCAATACCGCCATCGGAAGAGGTGGTGTTTCCGACAAAAACACGATTTCTGCCTGCATCCACGGCAACCAGACCATAACGGACGGACAGGCAGTAAGGTTGAGATTGTTGGAATCTATGCGTGTCGGCAATAGGAAGATACCACGAAATTCTGTCATTGTCGGATTGGCACGATTGCAAGGCGAAAGGCTTTCCATAGCCTTGAAGTCCATTGAGCACAACGGCATGATTATCCCGATTGAGCTTGCCGTCTATGACAATGACGGTCAGGAGGGCATCTTCATCCAGAAGTCGATGGAGGTTGACGCAGCCAAGGAAGTCGGTGCCAACATGGGAAGCTCGCTGAACAGCAGCATCAACATTTCCTCCAATGCCGGTGCACAGCTTGCCTCCGACTTGGGAAAAGGTGTCATACAAGGCGTGTCGCAGTATATCTCCAAGAAGATGCGTACCGTCAAGATACACCTGAAGGCTGGCTACAGGGTCATGCTCTACCAAGAGGAAGATTAGCCGAAAGGCAACAACATTTATACCACTTAATCCAAAAGTTTAATTAAAAGCAAACTAAAATGAAGAAGACAACAATCATGTTCGCCCTTATGCTGGGCGTAGCCTGCACTGCATCAGCGCAGAAGACAGGTAAGAAAAAAGCGCAGAAGTCTGTAAAGACCGAGCAAGTAAGCAATGTTTCTTCCGACCAGGTAGAGAAACTAACCTTGACCAAGGAGGTGTATCCGCAGAAGGAAGAGAACAGCAACCTCTATCACGGCTTGACCAAGAAGCTGACCTTCGACCGCATGATTCCCCCTCATGGTTTGGAAGTGACTTATGACAAGACGGTTCATATTCTCTTTCCTGCCTCTGTCAAGTACGTTGACTTGGGATCAGAGGATTTGATAGCTGGCAAGGCGGACGGTGCGGAGAATGTTATCCGTGTAAAAGCAGCCGTGAAGAACTTCAAGAAAGAGACCAATATGAGCGTCATCACGGAGGATGGCTCATTCTACACATTCAATGTGAAGTATGCCAATGAACCGCTCATGCTCAATATCGAGATGGCTGACTTCATCCATGACGGTGAGGCGGTGAACCGCCCGAACAATGCGCAGGAGATTTATCTCAAGGAGTTGGGAAAGGAAAGTCCCATGCTGGTACACCTCATCATGAAGTCAATCCATAAAGAGAACAAACGCAAGGTGAAGCACATCGGCAGCAAGCGTTTCGGGATCCAGTATCTTTTGAAGGGCATCTATGTACACAGCGACTTGCTGTATTTCCACACAGAAATCAAGAACCAGAGCAACGTGCCGTTTGACGTGGACTATATCACGTTCAAGGTGGTGGACAAGAAGGTGGCGAAAAGAACCGCCATTCAGGAACAAGTGCTTCTTCCTGTCCGTGCCTACAACTATGTGGTGCGTGTGGCTGGCAAGAAAACGGAGCAGACGGTGTTCTGCTTGCCGAAATTTACCATTCCAGACGACAAGGAGCTTGTCGTGGAGATGAACGAGAAGGAAGGCGGTCGCCATCAGTCGTTTGTCGTGGAGAACAGCGACTTGGTGCGAGCTTTGACAATCAACGAACTTAGCGTGAAGTAACGGATGAAAAGAAGAAACATTGCAATCATGGCGATGCTTGTCCTCACCGCAGGGCAGGCATTCGCCCAACGATGCCTTCCTCAGATGAAAGGCATCGAGGTGAAGGTCGGCATGGCTGACGGAGTATATAACGGCAAGAAGTCCTGCAAGGCTGGCTATTATGCAGGTCTCGGACTTTCGAGCTATACCAAGGGTGGTGACAAGTGGACGTATGGGGCGGAATATCTGCAAGTACATCAGCCTTACCGTGAAACTTCCGTTCCAATAGCACAAATGACGGGCGAGTTCGGTTATTCCTACAACTTCCTTTCCGACAACAGCAAGACAGTGCTGTTCTATATCGGAGGTACGGCACTGGCTGGCTATGAGTCCGTAAACTGGGGCAAGAGAACCATGTCGGACGGAGCGACCTTGCAGAACAAGGGAGCGTTTATCTATGGCGGTGCCGTGGCATTGGAAACGGAAATATACCTGTCGGATGCTATAGCTTTGACCGCTTCCGTTAAGGAAAGGCTTGTTTGGGGCAACAGCACGGGACATTTCCATACGCAGTTTGGCATCGGCATGAAGTTCATCATCAACTAAAACAGTGAGCCTATGGACATCAATGAAATCAAACAAGTGCCTATTGTGGACTTTCTCTATGTTCTCGGCATTGAGCCTGTCAAGCACAAGGCTTCGGGACTTTGGTATCATGCGCCATACCGCAACGACCGCAATCCTTCGCTTCGGGTATCAACGGACAAGAATGTCTGGTATGACTATGGCATCGCCAGAGGTGGTGACATCTTCAACCTCGCAGGGGAGTTCATCAACAGCAATGAGTTTGTGGCACAAGCCAAGTTCATATCTGAAACGCTTGGTGGCAGCTTCCCGACATCGTTTCCGCATTATCAAAGGATAGCGGAAAAGGCTGTGAAAGCGAAAGGCAATCCCTTTAGTGATATTGTGGAAAAGCCTTTGAGCCATCCTGCTCTCAGGCAGTACTTGCGTGAGCGTGGCATATCGGCTGATGTGGCGAGCCGTTTCTGCTGTCAGGTGGAATACCGATACAATGGCAAACAGTTCTTTGCTGTCGGTTTCAAGAACAACAGCGGTGGCTACGAGATACGCAACCGCTTCTTCAAAGGTTGCGTGTCGCCAAAGGGCATCACTCTCATTGGCAGGAACAGCAACGTCTGCCATCTGTACGAGGGCTTTATGGATTTCCTCTCTGCCGTAATTCTCGGTATTGGTCGTGGTGAGGATCATATTATCCTCAACTCGGTGGCGAATATGCAAAAGGTGCATCATCTTTTAGATGGCTATGCACAAGTGTACTGTCACTTGGACAATGACGAGGCAGGCGAGAATGCCTGTGGCGAACTGCAAAAGCGATATGGCGATAAGGTCATTGACCATTCGCATCTATACACAGGTTACAAGGACTTGAACGAGTACCTGATGAGCCATAAGACAAGAAAGTAACAATCATTCAAAAACATCAAGACAATGAAGAAGAACAATAAAATCAAGAAATCAGTGAGCGTGTTGGCATTCCTTTTCGTGTGTGCCGTGTCGGTAATCCTTTCATCATGCAGCGATGAGCTGGACATTCAGCAGTCGTATCTTTTCAAGGTGGAGACGATGCCTGTGCCAAAGGACATTGTGCGTGGACAGACTGTTGAAATCCGCTGCGAGTTGAAGGCGGAGGGAAAGTTTGACGGCACCATCTACACCATCCGTTATTTTCAGCATGACGGAAAAGGTTCGCTGAGAATGGAGAACGGAACGGTGTTCCAGCCTAACGACCGCTATCTGTTGGAGAACGAGAAGTTCCGTCTTTACTATACTTCGGCAAGTACGGAGACACAGACGCTGACCGTGGTGGTAGAGGACAACTTCGGCAAGTCATACGAAATGGAGTTCAGTTTCAACGATACTGATGAGGAGGAAGAGTTTGCGAGAAGTGCCAACAAACTCGGTAGCGTATGAGGTTGATGATATTGTTAGCCTTGCTTCTTGTGTCGGGCAGCTTGTCTGCCCAGACGCAAGGGGCGATAAAACGAGTTCGTCATGTGTCACGTTTTGAGTTGGCTGTCGCCTGCATCAAGAAGTACGAGGGTCTGCACGGACCGAAGCATCATCCTTATGTCGGATATGGGCACAAGCTGTTGCCTGGCGAGCGGTTCTCTCCAAGAATGACGGAACGGCAAGCCGATGCCTTGCTGCGCTCTGACCTCAGAAAGCTCTGCGCCATGTTCCGTGGTTTCGGTCGTGACTCGCTGCTCTTGGCTACACTTGCCTACAATGTGGGGTGTGGAAAGGTGATGAAAAGCCGGATGTATGCCAAGATGCGAAGTGGCAACAGAAACATCTATCGTGACTATGTGGACTTCAAAAGGTGGAATGGAAAGATAGTGCCTTCCATCGAGCGAAGAAGAAAAATGGAGTATCTGCTTTTGTTTACTCCATAGAATAAGGTTTTAAAAAATAGGACAGTCCTTTTGATTTGGGCTGTCCTTTGTTATTCTGCAAGCATCGCAGATAAGGAAAAAACGGTTCTTTGCCACTTTCTTTCCGCTCCTCGGCTCATGAAGAAAGTGGCGGAACGAATTTTCATCGCTCCGCCTAAATTATAATAATGTGGTGTTATGTCGTTGCAACCATTCGTTGCTCTATAAGTCTTGCATTGCTGTTCACCAAGTTGATGATGTCGGCATGGTGCTCGGTGTCCTTGTTCTGTAGTCCGTGGCATTGTACGACTTTCATCTGTTCGAGTGAAAACTCCACTGTTTCAACTCTTTGTTCGGCTATTCTTGCAGAGAAGATGATGCAGTCGGGATTGAGTGAATAGTTTGTACCGCTGCCTACGCAATGATGCATCGCCTTACCCTCAAGAACGTGCTCCCTGACGCTTTCAAGCATTCTCACCACGATATTGCCGTCTGTGAACATCAAACCGAAGAAACGGCTCTTCATTTCCTTGAATTTGTCCTCGTTCTTCAATGCCTTGCGTATCTCCTCCTCGGTGCGCTCCTTTTCTTTCTTGGCTATGATTTTCTCGGATATTCTGTCGTGCTCGGTTTCAAGGTTGTCGGGGCAAATGTAATGTGGACTTCTGATGTCCTTGCCCATTTCTACCAACATACAGATGTAGTCTACCCATTTGCCGATGTCTGTAATAAGGTAATGGTTGCGGTTGGCTATCTTGTAGGCATTCCAACAAGTTTCCAAGTGCCGTGGGTGGTCTATGAAGTGGCGGACGTGTCCGTAACGACATTGTTTCATCATCGTTTCGATGCGGTGGTCTGTCAGCATTGCCTTGAACAATGTAAGCGGTTCGATGCCGTGAAACGCTCCGTCAAAGCCGTTGCGCCATATCTGAGGAATGACTTTCATGTCGGGACAGACTGGGAATGAGGCGATATGCTGATATGTGGTGTTGTCCTTGCGCAGTTCAATGTCGGAGTCGTAGCAGAACGTGTCCATATAGATACCCATTGTGCGCTTGCGTGCCATAACCTCCACCTTGCCTTTCTCGTTCATCCAATAGCGTGCCACCTCCCAACAATAGATGTCTGCCTTTTGTCCCTTGCGGTAGTATGCTTTCATCTGATATGCTCGCATAAGTTGCAGTCCCTTACGCTCAGTGAGTACGCTGAAATAGGTAGAAGACATTGCCTTCTGTCGCTTGGTGCGCTGCACTTCCAACTTTGCCTTACACTTCGGGCAGACACATTTGTCCGCATCCTCGTCCGTAGTCCAAGTGTGTCCGCAGTCCATGCAAGTGGTCTGTCCGTGCTTCAACTGAAAGGCATAGTGGTCAAGACATTCACGGAATGCCCATTGCATTTGCGCTCCCTTGATAGGTCGTAACCCCTTGTTTGAGGTTACGACTTGCTTCTGATATTTCGTTCTTGGTTTCATAACGTGTCGAATAATGATGGTTGGTGTACTTCTGTTTCCGTTCTCTGTGAGGTGCGCTTGGCGGTATCTCGGTTACGCATCTTGTTCATCTGCTCTTGCTGATATTGGCGGATGGCTTCCTGTCTTGCCTGTGCCTTCTCCTCCTCTGTGAGTTCGATGTGGTGGTTAACAGACACTTGGCAGTTCAATGGTTTTCCTACCTCGATGTCCTTCTCCTCGTAGTAGTGGATGGCTTGCCCATATATCTCGTCATCGCAAAAGCCGTTGCAACCGCTCTTCTGCACCCAATTAAGTATGTAGGTGACGCAATCGTCTATGTTCTTGTCGGGGTTGTCATACTTGGCTGCAAAGAGTTCGTCCTCCATTGCACGCTCCTCCAAATAGGCTTGTATGGTTCTCTTGAAATATTCTGTAGTGTTCATATCTGATGTTGTTAAAGGGGTTGTTACTCGTGATAGATGATGTCGCAGTCCTCAACTTCTGTAGGCAGTCCGAAGAACGGATAATGGCTGAAGTAAGGTTCTGTGCACATGTCCTCGTTGTATCTTGGACTTACTATCTCAATATTGTTCTTGCGCATGGCTTCGTCCACCATACGGATTTCCTCGTCTGTCAGTCCGCTTGCATCGCCATTGATGATGTAGCAGAGTGCCCATGTAGGTATCGCTTCAATGCTTCTGTTCATATCGCTTGCTCATTAAATGGTTTGCTTGATTAGCTCAATCGTGTATTTAGGGTTCACCTCGTTGAAGATGAAGTCCACAAAATCACGTCTTGCGCCCTTGTTCAACTCTCTGTAGATGTCCTTGAATGATGTGATGTTACCATTGATGTATGTGTCCACCATATACTCAAAGATGTTGTCCACCTCATAATATCTGCACTGCTGTGATGCAGTCTTTGAATGTCTTTTTGTTCCCATATTCTTGTATGCTTAAAGTGTCAATAACCAAATGAATGTTCCAATCAGTACCACCATAGAAAGAATGGAAATGATGATGCCGAAGATGAACTTCACAATTCCCAATATGACTTCACCGACCATGCAGAGAGCCATATATCCCAACCAAGCCACCAAAGTGATGAGGGTTGAGCCGACTGCGGAGAGTAATCTCCACCAAGTCTGTGTTATATTGATGTTTGTTGTCATATAGCCTTGAATTAAATTTATTTGCGGTTCCAGGAACTGAAGGGAAGTTCTCGTTTCTTCACCTTTTTGTCGCTCCCTTTTCCGACATTTTTTTTGCGTCTTCCTGTCGCATCGGTCGTTTCGTTTCAGGTGCCTTTCAAGGGCGGCGAGGCTGGAAATACAAGGTTTTTCGGAAAAATACTACCCAACGGTGTGGAGATTTTTTCGAAAACCGAAGGCTCGACCTTTTATTTCCAAAGCCCGCTGCCATACCTTTGCACCTGCACGATAACGGTTGATGCCAAAAGGAAAGACCTTGTGGAGGAAAGAAAATCAGAGCGGCAAATGAAAATGGAAACTTCACGGAAGTTTTTGGACTGTACGATTATCGCATACTCATTTCTGAGAAATGGATACAACGTCGTCTTACAAACGTCTTGAAAAATGGAAATCGCATACAAAAATGGCACAGCCATCAGAGAAATTCCGATGAAAGAAGAGTATGGCTTGTCCATGCTTCTTGCATCGGGTTTTCTCCAAGGCTGTGCAGCCAAGCATGAAAGTGGTCATTGAGGTTTACATCAAAGACTTCTTTCTTGCGGTGGAGTATGCAAACAAAATGGTACGGCAAATCAAGGAATGGTGTTTCTTTTGATCGGTTAGCCTGCAACCGACAAAAAGAAGCACTTTTCCTCATGCCGTACTACTGAGACATGAAAGGGTGGCGTGCCACTGTTTCATGTCGTTTGGATTGTGCGATAAAAAATGGAACTGCGAGTTGTGGCTATAAAAGTCAGCCGTTGTCAGCACGGCAAACAAAGAAAAGTCCTTGGCAGTATAGTCTTGAAGCATTTCAAGGCATACCGCCAAGGATTTTTCTTGCCGTGCCATAGTCGGAGGAAGTTAGTCTGAGGTACGAGGACTGTCTTTCTGCGATGACGGCTGAGTTTTATATAGAAGTTGCATACCGTATTTATAGCTTAAAGTTGTTTAGACTGACACTTTGACTTTATAAAATTTCCCAAATAAAATAGGCATGATTTTTGTAATGTATATATATGATTTTTGGATGATACGACTCAGCCAACAGTCCCGGCTAAGCCGCATGGATTAAAAGGGACTTAAACACAAATAAAAATGGCATTAACGTATAAAGTATTAAATTCAAATTTTGAAAAAATGAATGGTAAAAGCCTTGCTGAATCAGAAACATTTGGTGGTGGAAAAGTAGGATAGAACATTATATCTGTAGTATTTGATATTAAATATAAGGAATTATCATATGAAATATAGAATTTTGTTTTTTTTGTCAATTATTATAAGTATGGGGTTCTGTGCCTGTACAGACGATAGTGACGGCATTTTTATTAACGAGAATCAAATTTCAACAAGAGCTGTAAATGGAGCTTATACTTATCCTGATGTTTCTGAGATATTGAAACAAGACGTAGTAAAAAAGCAAATGAATGAAGCTTGGAATTTGATGAAGAAAACCGCAAGTTCTGCTTCTCGCTCCGAGTACGGATTTTATATTTATAAAAGTCAGACAAGCGGAAAATATTATGTAGGAAAAATGGTAAAAGGTCCTGCCATTACGGGATGTGCAGGTACTAACGCAAGTATATCGTTGGGAGTACCAACTTCAAACATTGATGTTTGTGCTTTTTTTCATTGCCATACAACACTCCATTATTGTCCTAAAACAACTTCACGAAGAACAGGTCCATCCCAAAATGATTTAGATTTAGCACAGTCATATAATTTGCCTGGAATTTTACGTGATTATGAAGGTCCAGAAATAACAGGAGGGCATAATATCAATGAATCCTATAAGGATATAACGTTTGGTCCGACAAAAAGACCTGATATTCAATATAATGATGTTATCAAATAAAAAACATAAAGACATGAAGTATTTGGTTTTATTTTTAATGTCCATGTTTCCACTTTTGAGTATTTCAGCTCAAAATCTTGAAAAAATGGACTCAGTTCAGAGAAATAAGTATCTTATCGATTTAAGTTCTGAAGTCATAAAAACAATGGGGCCTGGTTATTATAGAAACACACATCCAACGATTAGTGAAGGTGTGTTTAAAAGTAATGATGGCAGAGCAAAAATAAAAAAGAATATTGGTCGCAAATATTATGAAATAAAATATCCTTACGACAAGTCAAAAGAAACTTTGGAGTTTGATTTTTCTGCAAAAGTTCGTATTTGGAAAGATACGGGCGAACCTTGCGATGTGATATTTGGAAATGGATATGGGAAAAACTTTTTCTTTTCAAGTTACAAGGAACAGACTAAAAGTCGAACTGCAACAGATAAAGTTCCATATCAACAGGTACAAAACGCCAATAAGAATATTGGAACAAAATGAGGAGCCATGTAAAGAGGATGAAAAATTAACGATTTGAATAGAATCTTTATACATAAAAGTATAAATTACAAAGGTTCATGGTCGTGACACTCCTTTGAAAGGTTCTACTGCAAATAGCTTCAAAGGCAAAAAAGGCGTTATCGTCTTTAATGATTGTAATTGGAGCGATGCCACCGGACATGTTGATTTGTTCAATGGTATACAATGTGAGTATGAAAAAGCTAACGATTATTTCAATAATTGCAATTCGGAGTTACTATATACTCTCAAGTAATTTTTTTGAGGGTGTCTCTTTCTATGAATAGACACCCTCCTTTAATATTATACCCTATGAAAAAGTTCCTTTTTATTTTTCTATCATGTTTACTTTTCCAACAGCTGACAGCTCAGACCATTGTAAAATTTGACAATGGTAATAACATTATATATAAAAACTTACAAGGAAAAACTATTGTAAAGAATAAAAAATATACAATAGCATTTACTGATACGATTTCATCTATCGGCTTTGTCGGCACAAGAAAAGGTAAAATAGTTTGTATTAATAATGCAGGTAAAGAACTATTTGAAGTATATAAGATTGACAATGGTCCAGATTATGTCAGTGATGGCTTGTTCAGAATTGTAGGAAAAAATAGCAAAATAGGTTTTGCTGATACATGTGGAGCTATTATTATTCCACCCGTTTTTTCGTATGCTACACCTTTTCACAATGGAGAGGCTAAAGTTTCTTTTGGCGGCAAGAATGAAAAACAAGGAGAATACCAATCATGGAAAAGCAACCTTTGGTTTTTGATAAAGAAGTCCAAATAGTTTTTAAAAGCATTGGATATGTTTTTTAACAGAACTAACAAAAGTAGCAGAATATTTCCAAAGCCCGCTGCCATACCTTTGCACCTGCACGATAACGGTTGATGCCAAAAGGAAAGACCTTGTGGAGGAAAGAAAATCAGAGCGGCAAATGAAAATGGAAACTTCACGGAAGTTTTTGGACTGTACGATTATCGCATACTCATTTCTGAGAAATGGATACAACGTCGTCTTACAAACGTCTTGAAAAATGGAAATCGCATACAAAAATGGCACAGCCATCAGAGAAATTCCGATGAAAGAAGAGTATGGCTTGTCCATGCTTCTTGCATCGGGTTTTCTCCAAGGCTGTGCAGCCAAGCATGAAAGTGGTCATTGAGGTTTACATCAAAGACTTCTTTCTTGCGGTGGAGTATGCAAACAAAATGGTACGGCAAATCAAGGAATGGTGTTTCTTTTGATCGGTTAGCCTGCAACCGACAAAAAGAAGCACTTTTCCTCATGCCGTACTACTGAGACATGAAAGGGTGGCGTGCCACTGTTTCATGTCGTTTGGATTGTGCGATAAAAAATGGAACTGCGAGTTGTGGCTATAAAAGTCAGCCGTTGTCAGCACGGCAAACAAAGAAAAGTCCTTGGCAGTATAGTCTTGAAGCATTTCAAGGCATACCGCCAAGGATTTTTCTTGCCGTGCCATAGTCGGAGGAAGTTAGTCTGAGGTACGAGGACTGTCTTTCTTCGACGACGGCTGACTTTTATACAAAACACACGAAAGGATGGGAATATGCAAACGAAATAGACCATTCAAAACAGGAACCCTTGCCACATATGTTTGAATGGATTGAAATGGAAATAGCAAAGAATAGAGAAGAGTATGGTTAATAAAAACAGATTTATCCAAAAAATCGAGGATAAAAAATCTTAAAACATTCTTTATCCCCGATTAAATATCGTACCTTTGCAACCGAAAGAGTTCTTTGGATGGTTATGCAAATCACAGCAGGATGCTACATTCTGTTTATTTCTAATTCGTAACCTCTTCTTTTTATGAGATAAAAACTTATCTCATTCTCAATCACTTATAAAAAATACGTACTTTCATAGATAGAAAGTTAAGGCTTGAGCCAAGAATATAAAATTATGGTAAACTTTTTAAACGAATTGAAGATGGTATACTACATAGTGCACGGATGGATTCTTCCTTCGGAGAAGGCTGAGGAAAATTTAACGCAGAACCAGATCAACATGGCACTTCTGCCTCTCATGAAGAGGGAGTACGAGAACGAGAACGAGGAGAAAGCAAATGAGAAGGTAAGCGAGTGCCTGAACTGGATGACTTATCTTTCAGAGCAAAAACCCAGAATAACTGGGAATCAATGAGAAACCTAGCCAGGAGAAGATGGAAGACTTTCTGATGGTGATACTGGAGTTAACGGAGGAGGGGCAGAAGTTGCTCAGAGCAAGAAATCAATCACTGGAGCCAATATTGTACGAGTATCTGATACTGGATGAGATGGACATACTTACGCTCAGCCAAGTACTGATGAACCTGCCAACACCATGAATGGAGGCAGACTACGGGCCAACTACAGCTGGTGATCAAAAACATATATGAGAAAATATTTTGCCCATACGGTGCATGAAGTATGGTTTTTCTGATAGCCTACGCTCTTGTATTCTAAAGAATCTAGTCTTAGAGTTGAAAAATATACTTACTCTGGGCTTGGGGCAATGGGATGAGTTGATGACATATCCTTTTCCATTTAAGTTCTTGCAAGAGTATTTGGACAACGAGAGTGAAATGACGTTTTCAAAGCATTGAAGTGAAATGTGATGTTTTAAGTTCTTTTGTTTCAGATATTTGGTATGCTCTCGCCTCTTTTGGTGTGAGAGCATGCCTATACTATGAGTCATTTTTTGGTTCTTTGAATATTAATTATGTAGGCATAAATGTTAAATCTTAGTTAATGTAACAAAAATGCTACCTATACATTTGGTGGTTAGTTGCTTTTTTGTTACCTTTGCAGTGTCGAAATGACAAAGAGCTCTTACAAATAATGAAACAATCAGAATTACTGAAGAGACTGAGAGATGCGGGATGCATCCTGTCTCAACATGGTTCAAAGCACGACAAATGGATCAATCCCAAGACTGGCGCTTACGATTATGTGCCTAGGCACTGCAAGGAGGTGGCCAAAGGGACTGCTATAAAAGTGCTTAAAAATTTGGCAGGGGAATAGCCCCTGCCAATCTATGAGCCATGTGTGGATTTATTTGTGGAGCTCTTTTACTAAAAATATAAATGTATGGAGAAAAGAAAGGTTTTAGTTACAGTAGAACAAGCATCTGATGGTTCGTATTGGTGTCATACAGAAGATGCGATAAACAAGGGGCATTTCAACTCTGTGGGACGTACCGTAGAGGAGGCAAAGCAGGATTTGCTTGATTGCTACGAGGAGGCTAGGGAGTTTGAAGATGATTTGCCGGAAGTAGATTTTATCTACAAGTACGATATTCAATCATTCTTCAATTACTTTTCATATCTCAATGCGTCTGATATTGCCCGCCGTGCTGGCATCAACCCATCGCTCATGCGACAATATATCAGCGGTGTGAAGAAAGCCGGAGAGAAAAACTATCAACGCCTGTCAGCTTGTGTCGGCAAGATTAAAGAGGATTTTAGAGCAATCTCTTTCTAGTAAAGATTGATTGTTTCATATACATTGTTAAAGAGCTCGAAGCCCTGGTACGAGACGTATCGGGGCTTTTTTCTTGCTGTTTTCTGGAAATGTTCAGCAAAATGTTAATATAATATTGACAGGTAAGCGCTATGTTCTTTAGCTTGTGGGTAGTTCAATGCATTGGTGCAGGTTACAAGAGCAACATCTATGTGGAGAATAGTGTTTATGCTACTGCTGCTACCCAAAAGAAGCCTTGGGATTGCAAGACTAGTGGCAGTTATAAAGACCACAATATCACATTGAAGGGTTGTGAAGGTGCTTCGGATGCACAGAGCAAGAGTGGTAACAACGAGTATTTCGTTCCATCGAAATACTATACTTATAAGGCTAATGATGCTTCTGAAGTGAAGAACTATGTAACAGCAGCTGCCGGTGCAACTCTCAAGGTGTCTTATGGCTCAGGTGTAAGCAAGTCAAGATCTGTTTCCTTCGGCGATATAGATGGACAGACTACAGGCATCTGCGACTTTACAGAAGCTGCATCTGTACTCTCTACTCGTATTTTTACCTTGAAAGGTAATGAGGTACAGACTCTTCAGCCAGGTTTGAACATCGTGAAGACCACCTACTAAGATGGTCATACAGATGTGAAAAAAGTATTGAAGAAATAGAATAATGGCCTTCGGGATATGATTGTCCCGGAGGCTTTTTTGGTTATCGTTACTGCCATGACATCTATCTATTAATCAAAACAAAAACTCCCTGATAATATAAACTGTTATTTTTAGTTGTACAAAACAGTCATTTTCCGAAAAGAATCAGATAATCCACTAAAATTCTACATATAATCCACCATACTTAGCCTCTTTTGGCGTAATTTTGCCATTACCAAACGTATTTTCTGAAAAAGGAAAGCATTGAAAAGTCGATGCTTGATTACGGATTAGCAAGAGAATAAACAATTACAATTTCATATAAACCGAAAGTAACCAATGAAAAAGAATTTTTTAATGACGGCTGTTATACTGCTTGGCATCATGACAGGTTGTACTGACAGCTTGGAGCAGCAACTAGCTCCTGCAGCAGAGGTTGAAACTGAGTTGACAACAAGAGCTTCTTCAGGTCGCCTTAGTACTTACACTCCTCCATCGTATATTGATGATTATGCATCAATGGCAGGTTGGGACCAGCGTGGCAGTTGGAATTTAGCCAACGTGCATGATCCTACAGTCATGAAGGCTGATGACGGCTACTATTACATGTATCAGACAGATGCCTCTTATGGTAACAGTTTGGAAGGACATGGCCATTTCTTCTGCCGTAAGAGCAAGGACTTGATTAACTGGATTTGGGTAAGCTCCACCATGAGAAGACAGCCTTCTTGGGTGGCAACCAAGGTGAATGAATATAGAGCAAAGGAGGGCCTTCCTGCTATCAAGCATTTTCGTTATGGATTTTGGGCGCCATGTGCTCGCAAGGTGAGAAATGGCTTGTACCGAATGTACTATTGCATCGTGGTTGATAATTACATCGGCAATGGCTTATATACCGATGCAGCCAATTTTGACAACACCTGGACAGAAAGAGCTTTCATTGGCATGATGGAAACTTCCGATCCAGCAAGCAACCATTGGACAGACAAGGGCATGGTAGCTTGCTCTACCACTGACCGTGGGTTCAACTGGGGAAGAAACGGTCAAGGTGACTGGAATGCATATTTCAAGTATAATGCCATCGATCCGTCATATATCATCTGCCCTGATGGCAAGCATTACCTCATCTATGGTTCATGGCATTCTGGTATTGTTGCCATGCGCCTGAACCCGAATACAGGTATGCCTTATGAGAATATCGGTGACCCATGGGGAGACATCAGCAAGTATGGCAAACGTATCTATACTCGCAATATCAATAGTCGCTGGCAGGCATCTGAAGCTCCGGAGATCATATATCACAATGGCTACTATTATCTTTTTCTGGCCTACGATGAACTTTCTGTGGCTTACAACACTCGTGTGCTGAGAGCCAAGAATATAGAAGGTCCCTACTATGGCAAGGATGGCAGAGACTGTACCAACAAGGGTGGAGAGGCATATCCAATTCTGACACATCCGTACAAGTTCAACAATAGTCCAGGTTGGGTAGGAATCTCTCATTGTGCTGTCTTTGATGATGGAGAAGGTAACTGGTATTTTTCATCACAAGGTCGTTTGCCGGCAGGAGTAAATGGCAATCCATATTCAAACGCCCTTATGATGGGACAAGTACGTTCCATTCGATGGACACAGGATGGCTGGCCAGTCATTATGCCTGAGAGATATGGTGATGTGCCACAGCTTACCATTCTCGAAAGTGAATTGAAGGGAACCTGGGAGAATATCACCCTGGAGTATAATTTTGGTCAGCAGTGCAGTTCTGAGAGCATGACACTGGGTAGTAGTCATAAGATTACTGCAGGTTTCCATGCTGGTGGCAAGTGGTCCTACGACGAGGCAAATGCCATTCTCTACATAGATGGCATACCTATGTATTTGCAGAGAGAATGTGATTGGGAATCCAATCCTAGAAAATATACTATTGTATATTCCGGACTCAGCAACTACAACAGTATAAGGAACCGCAAGTCATATTGGGGCAAGAAGAATTAAGACATTAAAGGAATTAAGGTAAAAGGTAGATGACAAAAAGAAAGTTGCTGACTTGACTATCAAGTCAGCAACCTTCAGCTTTTGCAAGGGTTAGCACTTCACACCCAGTTTTTGTAATCGCATGATGATGCATTGGTTGTTCTCGTTCAAGACCATACTAATTGTTGCATGTCTTATCTTCATATCATTTTTTCTTAGAAAATAATTCTACATATTCAAATCAATAACTTATCTATAATAACGTAGTTTTAACATTGATTTATTCATGATGCTATGATTTTGTAGAGACATTGCCAATCATTATGGTTCATCAATCTAAAAGAGCGAGGTTGGGTTTGTGGAATCCCAAATCTCGCTCTTTAAATTCTGTTTCGTCAATGTCAGTCTTTTGAAATTTTAAAGCCCAACTTTAATAATATGAGCTTAATCGTTTCTATCGACATATTGCGGTCGTAAGTTCTTCCCTCCTCTGAGTAGCTAATTCAAAAACTGATAGCAGCTTTCGCAGTCTTATATTCATTGTTTTTTAGTAGGAGAAGATTCCTTTTTCTCTGATTTGCCGAATTCAGTTTGTATCTTCTTGATCATGTCCTTTACCTCCTGGTCGATGCGATTGAAGTTATTGTAGAGAATTCGTTCCTTGGCATCCGTGGACTTGAAGTTGTAATATATAGGAAGAGGGTAGTTCTTATAATCCTCTTCTTCTGCCTTGATTTCGTCCATGTTGAAGTTCGTTTTGCAGAAGAACTTGGAGGTTTTGAACTCCTCGGCCTCCTGGATATTCATAGAGCCGTTCTTGCCGGTCTTGGTTACGGTGAAATCTCTAGCTGTCTGTCCGCAGATCCAACCGGATGCCATATCGCTGATTTTTGAGGCAGGTACCAAACTGTCCATGTTCTCATTGAGATTGATGGAAGTACGGTCTCTATCAATCGTAATACCTTTCTTGAGTTGGACAACCTTTCCGAAGATGTCTCCAGATAGCCAGTCCAAGGTATCCTTGCTTCTGGCGGAACCACTGATGACATTGCCCACGGTAGTGATAATCTTGTCTTTACCCACCTTGCCATAGTCAGCTTCAAGCTGAGGTAGCTCCTGAAAACCGAGAGTGACGGCTACTTTATTACTTCGAGCTGTACCGATAAGTCTATCAATCTTATGAAAGTAGAGCGTCGGAAGCTCATCCACGATGATACTCACAGGGACGTTTTTGCCTTGACCACTATTCACTCGGGTTACCAGACGATTGAGAATCAAAGCATTCAGTGCACCGATGATACTCTCCATTTCTGGGTCGTTGGCGATAAGCAGATAGCTTGGATTTTTCGGGTCAGAGACCTTCAAGTCGAAGTCATCTCCGCTGAACACCCAATAGGCTTCCTTGGTGGCAAGGCGTGATGTCTGAACTCGGAGCGTACCTATCATACCTTCCAGCTGTTCCATAGCTTTGTTGTCAAAGGCCGTTTTGAATGGTCCCAAGAGAGGATATACTTCGGGGTCGGTGACCAGAACCTCGAAAATCTCCTCATAAGAGTGGTTCAAGAAGGAGAGTACATGAGGCATGTCGGAGTATTGGCCTTTCCAGTAAGCTGGCTCCACCAGTTTATCCATCTGTCCCAAGCAGCCTTTGGCATACACTCGTCCTGTGAGTCGTTTATGATGGGTCTCAGGGTCTTCGCTATACTCTGCATCCAGTTCATGACCATGCTCATCGTATGGCTTCTTGCCATAGTTGACAAAGAAATAGATACATGCGGCCAGGAAGTTGGTGGCAGATGTCTGGAAGAACTGGTCGCTACCACCACCTGAACCCTTTTGACCTTTCTGGAGGGATTCAATGAGTGTTTCTGCCGTTTCCTGTGCTGCAGCCAGATTGCCTATATACTTTTGCTGGATAGGATTTACTCTACAGCTGTATTCTACGTTTACGAAGTTAATGATACGGAATTTACACCCTTCCGGGATTTTCTTCTGTTCTTTATTCTTTCTATAATGATAATATAGCTTGGTGGCCAGGGTCGGAAATTTATAATCGTACACCACCATCGAGAAGCCTTTACTGGAATGCTGCCTAATATAAGGTTCTATAACAGAGAATGTTTTACCTGAACCAGGGGTTCCCACTACCCAGGTTCCTCTGAAAGGATTGATGATGTTGATCCAGCCATGACGGAATTTCCCCTGATAGTAGAAGCGCATCGGTATATTCACGGAATAAGGATTACAGACACACTCAGTGGATTGCTCGAAACTCTCGTTCTCCAAGTTGAATCGGTCTTTGAGCATGCCGCTTCTGAAGTACTTGGATATATTGTCAAGTGCTACCTGTGTCAATACTGTTCCGGCAATTGACAATAGCATATATACCCAAATGTTACCACTAAGTAAGCCTATTTTGAAGTGCCAATCCCAATAGTAGATACCAACAGACAGCAAAACCATCAGAAGGCCTGAGGATATAGGCCAGATAACCATTTTCTTGGCATCATACTCAATCTGCTTCTTATTTTTTGTACCAATGCAGGTAATAATGACCATGATGAGGGTCACCAGTTTACTATAGGGCAGGAACTGATATACAGACAGGTGCTGAAGTTGGCGATGTAATCCTGTTATGATGCCTCCCAAGAAATCCAAATCTTCAGGATTGAAGGCATACATGAAGAACTCCAGGAGCAAAGTCACATAGATGACAGCCCTAAACAGGGTATAGGTTCCTTGTAACTCTTTTGATTCTTCCATTGTTGTATTTACTTGTTACATTTTACACTATTGGCTTTTTGTTTCCAACGTTCCTGGCATGCCGTGACAATTTCTGTCATGCTTCTGGTTTTCCTAGGATTGCCCCTGAGTTCATACCAGGAATCCATGAGCGTGGTGAAGGAAATGAGTCTGTTCATCTTTCTCATCTTATAGTTCAGAGCACGGAGACTTCTTCTGACATTACTCATGCATTCGATCCTTTCCTTGACAGTCATCTTCGCATTCTTATCTTTGTCTTTATTCAAAGGAACAAGAAGTTTGATGTCTGCTGCCACTTGCATACCAGTCTCGACCACCTCCGTATAAATATTGTTCTTCCTTTCTGACACTGCTACGGCTATGAGATTAGCAGGACAATCGGACGATATGGCTTTCAGCTGCTTGATGTTCTTGAACGCCTGATCCACCTCATAATAGATGCCATAAGTCTCGGCTGCAATACTTAGAATGTCTCCAAAACTATCCAGATAAGAATTGAACTGCTTTTGAAAATCAGTGATTTCCTCCACCTCTTCTCTTAGGAATTTATGCCCCGACAGGTTAAGTGTCATGGCAGCATCCTGGGCTATAAGCGTTTGCTTCGCCTGTTTTGCATAAGTATAGAACATACCGGCTCTTATTACGTCTCCACCCACCCATGCCTTTGCCTGAGTATGAAGAAGCAGGAAAGCACTCAAAATCAAAATATATCTATTCATTAGCTCATGCATTTTATTGGAACCATGGTTTGTGTTCTTGCCTCATACGATAGAATCTTGTCACTTGTTTCATGGCCTTGCCATGTCGCCTAATGGCATCTGAGGCTATCATACCATTTGTCTTTTCGATTTTCCCAGCTATGGCTCTGTTCCACACGTCCTCAAAATTGTAGATACAGACACTAAGAGCAAGGCTGCGAAGTTTTTTGTTCAACACTTCTAGTTCCTCGCTCAGTTGCCATAGGAGCATCGTACGCTCAGCACCATTGAGCATGCTCTCTTTACCGCCTGCTTTGATGACCTTATTTAAGATGCGGTAGGCTTTAGTAAACTCTGCCACAGTTTCCATGTAGAGATTATTCATGCTCATGGAGGCGAATACACCTTCTGGATTGATTTTTCTGGCTTGGTCAATCTCCCACAAATATGTGAGTGTCTGCATGCCATCTTGATACAGAGTGGCTGCTGCAGCTATTTTCTCTGCGTAGCCCTTGGCTGTTGTGAGATAGGCATTATACTGCTTTTCCCATTTTTTCATGGTGGCAGCATCCTTTACCATCGATCCCTGTACGCCTGCAAGATCATTCATATTGTCAGTTTGACTTTTTATTTTGGCACTTACATTAGCTTCTCCTTTTTGTATGGCAGCATATTGCAGGGGATTGGAGGTTGCTACCCCTTGGCTATGACCTTTGATCCAGACGAAAAAAATGAATATGCCTGTCAGAAGCAGCTTTTTCTTAATTTGTAATTTCATAAATTCCCTTTTTCCTTTTATTAAACTCAACTCTGCGTCGGATTTCTCCGACAATATCCTTCCTTGCCTTGATTCCCACAAGTTTGAGACAGCCATTGGTTCGGTCTCTGCTAAGGATGATGACCGTTTTGATACCGACCAATAGCTGTAGTAGGTTTTGACGTTGCTCATAATCCACTACACGATAGAGTTCAATATAGTGAGTTGTTCTTGCCACCAAGCCCTTCCTTATAATTATCTGCTCTGAAGTTATTGTATAACTTGTCACCAGTTGGGACAGGGTAGCCAGCACAGACATCAATATCCCAAAGATGGCAAAGGAATAGAAAATCCAATACTCAAGTTTAGTGATATGATGACCCATCCATATGCATCCCAATATGAATGGTATGAAGAGCAGGTTAGTGAGCAGAATGTATCGACAGCATGGACGTAGTTTCACCTTGGGATAGGCATTTGTATCGAAGTTATACATATGATATTGATGAATAGTACTACTTTTACTTGATTTTGGGGAGATGGGCTATATGCCCATTCCCCTTCCTTCTCCACGTGACATGGCTGCTTCATGATTGAAATTCTCAAATTTGGCCGCAGCCACTTCCGCCGGGGAAACTACCCCAGGCTTGAAATAGACACCTTTATGCTCGTAAATGTCAGGACGTGGCATAGCTGGTCTTGATAGACTGGCTGCTACGTCCAAGCCTGTTGTCACTGCCGCCAATATTGCTGCTCCTAAGTTGAACCCATGTCCTTCCTTTGTACACATCTTCACTTCAGGGAAGATTTTGTCAAAGAGCTTCATGCGTTGCATATCATTTACCGCCAGGAACTTATTATATTCCTTTTGGGTAATCTCGTGAGAGAATACATTGCCATCGATGACAGCGGACATCTTGTATTTACCCTCAATTACCTTTCCGTCAGCATCTTTGAGACGTTCCACGGCAATGTCACTGACTTCAGTGGCTCTTCCATGTTCACCACTTCTTCTCCACTCCTTGCTTGATTTGAGATTTTCAAGCCCCTCACCATTTACCTTGGCATCACCAAGGAGAGTTAGCTTGGTTTCTCTCTGAAGGTCAGAAAGAGAGATGTCTCCCAGTGACTTGCTCTCTGAAAGGATGAGTTTTTTGATGTCCTCCTGTGACAATGAATCCACAGAAAGGCCTCTTTGTTTGAGAAGGTTGGCTATTCGCTCATTGCTATAACCGGAGTTCAAGTTCTGCTCTGCATGAGATTGTGGGAGCTCGAGTTCCTTAACAACAGTCAGTTTATTACCTTTATCATCCGTTATTGGTATAAGTTGGGCAAGCATCTTGGCTCTCCCGTCGTCAGTAGCATTTCTGAAGTCCTGATACTGTTTCTCGGAAATCTTGAAAGCCCACATGCCCACATCGCTGGAATCGCGCAGATTCAAAAGATAGTTGCCAGAGATTTGATCCTTCCATACCATGGCAGAGGTAATGAGTGCCTTGGTGTTGTCACTTGTCAAACTATAGTTACCATGCATGCTCACTACACCTTTAGCCGTTTCCAGATTCCCCGATAGAATATGGTCTTCATTCTTGCCATTGCTGGCGTCTTTTATCTTCACCTCATCAAACACCTTGTCAAAGAGTTCCAGGCGATGCTCATCATCGTAGTTGATGAACTTGATATAGTCTTCCTTGGAAATCTCATGACTCATCACCTCATTATTGATGACAGCTGTCATTCTGAACGAAGTCTTCTCCCCATCGTGAGTGGGGTAGGTTTGGATTTCTCCTACGCTTACTCTTCTGCCATCCTTGACAGGAAGGTAGAAAGCCTTATTCTCAGTGAGCATTCTGCCATCGACGACACCTATGGAGTTCCATCTGTCAATATAACCTGTATGATAATCTGTTCGCTGATGTCCCAATGTAATGATATCGATATGCTTTTGATGAGCATTCATTGCATCTTGAGCGATAAAGATCTCCTTCTCTGCCTCAGGCTTGAGCTTAATATCAACATAGTCCTTGGAGTTGAGCATCTGCCGAGTGATTTTGCCGGCAAAGTCATTTTCAATCACCTTATTGATTATAGAGAGGCGCTCGTCTATGGACACCACATTTTTGCCTTTGTTACCTTTCTTGCCTGTATCCTTGAAATTCTTCGCCATGAGTTTGGAGAGTTCCTCATTGGAAAGGTCGTATTGTAGATTCTTGTTGACGGAAGAAGACTTGATGGTCAATGTCTTGTTCTTATCATCAATGACAACTCCATGGGAAGCGAGTATATGTTGGAAAAGTTCTGGTGTAGCATAAAGAGTGGATCCCATGGCCTTGTCCAAAGGTTCTGCCAGTCCTTTTGGACGAGCCAGCATTCTTGGCTTAGAATGAATCTCCAAGTTATGAAGAGGGTCGGCAACCTGTGTGCCTTTATCATAAAAGCCGTATGCTCCACTTTTAAACTCTCCTGGTTTCAGCCTTCCATCAGGACGGTCAACTACAACCGGTGCAGAAGAAGCGAAAAAAGGTCTTCCTTCGATTCGTCGTACATGGTAGCCTCTTTGCGGAAGCAATGATAGTCTATCCATGAAGGAATTGAATTTTCCGTATTTTGCTCCCATGAAAGGATGGAACTTGGGTTCTCTATAACCATATTCTCCATCCATGATGGTGTGCCCCCATTGCCCCATATTAACAGGAGAATTGGCATTCTTGGCCGTTACCCATGCATTGGGCATATAATAACCGTTCTTCACGATGGATGTGAACGTCTCGTATGCCTTTCGGTTAAATGAATTGGTTCCTCCTGATCTGAGATTCTCAACCTGACTTTGCGTCAAGGTGTAGTATCTTGGGGTGGAGGAGTTGTGTGCAAGGGTTATAAGCTGCATCTCACCTGATGGAGTTTGAGAGAGATGTGCTTGCATGCCATTGGCATTCAGGGTAGCCTGTAGCTGGGGAGCGATATCATAGCTCCCAAAATTGGAATTTCTTCTGAGTAGAGTCATATCCTATTTATTTTCCAGTGATGAATTGTCTTTGGATAAAATGACACATGTATGGCGATTGGCCGTGTATGGCTTATATATATCAATTCCTCCATGGCTCACACCTTGTAGCTTTTCCTTTTGTACACCAGCATCAATCAGCAGCTTGGCTATATACTTAGCTCTTTTGATACTCAACTTTCTGTTATACTCTTTACTGCCAGTGCGGCTATCTGCTGCACCAATGACTTTTACTTTGAGATTATATTCCTTCACTGCAGCTGCTATCTCAGATAGTTCTATTTTCTGTTGGTTATCAACGAAATCAATGCTGTTGATTTTGAAAAAGAACAAGATAGGAACGTCGATATTCTTATCAAGTATGACATCACCCGAACCCATTACGCTCCTTATTCTTTCTCTCAGTTCATTGAGGCCTCGATAGTTGTTCTTAGGATAGGAAGATACTTCTCTTGGCACATTGCAATGATAGTAAGGGACCGTTTTTAATGATTTTTTCTTCCATCCTTGCTTTCCTATATCTATTGTAAGTCCCAAGTTGGCATGCAACAGGTTATCTCTGAGTGAACTTCCTGTACCCAGGCCATCGAATTTCTGAGCAGTGGCAATAGCACCAACTTCTGCGGACAAACCTAATCTGTCAGCTATTCTATAGCTGCATAGCATACCATAGTTGAGGGCAAACTCTGTCTTGTGGAGGTGTGAATTGTGGATGACACCAGCTCCCATGTAAGGAACAAAGTTCCATTTTGGCATTTTCTCATAATCCTTATGATAAAAGGATGATATATTGACCATCAGATCCAAGTGATAGTTTTCATATCTTTCCTTGTTGCGATTAGCTGTCTTGAACTTGAATCCATCAAAGGCAATACGGGTACCAAAGTATGGAGTATGCCATTTGCCCAAGGTGATTTCCAAGTTGGGAGTTACTCTGTCAAAGAGATCACCGCATCCCGATGGAGAACCGGCAAAAGCGGCAGCTCCAGTTCGTGCAGAGACAAACAAGTTGTCCAGAATGCCAGATGGCTTGAATTTTAGACATGATGCATCATGATTGGTAGTAAACGTGGTCGCTGCATCCTGTATTGGTGTAGTCACTTGTGATACCACAAAGTTCTTCTCGTCCTCCGAGAAGACTACTTGGGCCTGTGCAGAAATCACTGCCAGGCAAAGTCCGAGAAATAATAGTTTCAATCTTTTCATGCTCTTATTTTAATCTTTTATGTTATATATATATTATAATGTGTAGTTGAGCAGAGTCACATCTTTTCAGCAAGATGATCGAAGAAGAAAAGCTTGTATCGGCTGATAATCCTCTCACAGCATCTGACATAATGAATATTAGTGGCATATCCGGCAGCCTTAATCCCCCTGAGCCAATTGTGATGGTCAGTGGAATCATATTTATGGCATCTCTGATAGCGTTCACCCATTAAAAGCCTGGAATGATATTCCATGCTTTCTTTTGCAGAAGAGAAGTTACAGAATTTCTCACTTGGCTTATCATCATTATGCAGACTATAGGGGAGTCCTTTTTCCAACCAGCTCTTGCTAGCCTTGATGCCAAAGAAGTTGTTTCCTTCCTTGGCTAATTTGCTTGTTCCCCAACCACTTTCAAAGGCCATCTGGGCTAAGATAACCGAAGATGGAATACCATATTTACGTTGCTGGCTCATGGCTAGTGGGGCATATCGCTTCAAGAAATCCGCCGGACTTAATTTATCTTTTTTTGTCCAGGTCTAAAGCTTCTACTGCTCTTTGTTGGGTGTCCCTTACAAAAGTCAGAAGCAGGTAGGGATTCTCTATTTTCCCCAGGAGGCGGCATGTAAGATGCAAATGAGGGCCGGTAGCCCTTCCGGAAGCACCTGTTTTTCCCAAAGCATCACCAGCATATACCATTTCCTGATTCTTTACCCAGATTTCTGAGAGATGACAATAACTCAATGTATAGTTGCCTGCCTGCAAGGTGATGTAATGTCCTGCGATAGGATCATAACCCACTGTTTTGATAAAACCATCAAACATGGCATATACCTCTTCATATTTAGCAACTAGGTCAATGCCTTGATGATTCCTTTTTTTCCCAGTGAATGGGTCAGACCTTATTCCGTATGTTGAGCAGATTTGAATGCTCTTTAAGGGATAGCAGACACTTTGGTACTTGTCTATCCAATAGTTCGCGGCTTCAGCATATCCTTGTGCCAGAACATTTATGGGCAGCCAGAGCAAGCTTGTAATCATCCATTTCAATCTTTTCATCATTTCTACCTTATTTATATAATACAGGGTGCAAAGGTAAATGGAAAGATTGAATTTATAGGTAGAAAATGAATTGAAGTTATTTTTTAACACAAAAGCAGTTCTTTTGTTAATATATTGTCATAGATATGTTAAAAATAAAGTTTAATTATGCAGAGGAGGAAAAATTCATTTTTTAGCATTACCTTTGCCGAAAAATTTAGATAAGGTATGACTAAGGTAGAAAGATTTCAGGATAATGAGATTCCTTATGAGCTTCTAGCTTCATTTGGACTCTCGCAAGAAATGGTAGATGACCTTCCACAGAAGGTATTGGAGCAGTTGCTCTCTGGGCAACGAACTCCACTTCTGCCTATTTGCAATGTAGATGAGAATGGAAATTGTAATAACTCTCTCGCAAGACTTTCTCTAGTGAGGACAGAAGATGGCATTGATGTCATCTTCATGTCCTGCTGGAAAAGCAAATTGCTGGAAGAGTTTGAATTACAGCAGCAACAGGCTCTCAAAAACGGAAGAGCCCTATATTCAGCTGAAAAAAATGCGTATTATCAGTTGGATTATGCTACCCAGCAGATTGTTTCCATGCCGGCCTATGTAATACAGCATAACATGCGTGTACTAGGCAGACAATTGGATATGGAAGCCTCAGATTTTGAGCAACTTAAAGAAGGGGATGTTCTTTGTCTGATACAGGAAGACAAACCAATTTCGTTGGGAATTGACCTGATGCAGGATATAGGTATTCGTGTAGTGAATGGAGATAAAGAACAGTGGCAGAGAGAATTCACTGGAGACGAATTTCCTCTTTACAGTTTTGGCATCAGCGGTTGTTGGGTGAATGATGGGCATTTTTCCTATGTGAAGGAAGAAGACTATACTCAGGACATGTTAGATGCATTGGCTGAGAGAGTGAACCAGGTAAAGAGAGCTGCATTCCATCGCTAGTATTCATTTTTAAAGGATAACAGGTATGATACTAAGTGGATTTCAAGAGGAGCATCAACTTCTCGATTGGTATGAGCAGGATTCAATCTCTGCTCTACAATACATTGAACATCATTCAATAGGTATGATCAACCGCTTCAAGAAGTGGTGTCAGGAGAGTGGAAGCAGTGAAGATGAAGAATCTGCCAAGGATTTTTTAGATGAATATAATGGACTATTCTTGGACACTGTAGTCAGTAAGAATGAGAATTCAACTGCAGCAGATACTTCTATGTTTCATCAATGGTGTGAGAACAGCGAGTTTTTGGATGAGCTATATTCATCTAAGCCCGCCCTTCATGTGACTCTCTGGCGATATCAGAATCCATGTTCCACAGATAAGCAGAAATGTGCCCATGACTTGGATGTTTCCTCAGGGGAAATTGAGAAATGGTGGTCTGTAGTGGATTTCTTGAATTTTGAACATGGAGGAAATTATCAGCCAGTAAGGTTGGACGAAGAATCCATATCAATGGCGATTTTGTATGTTTGCCAACTACATATATAGATAAGCTTTTAAATTATTATCCAATTGTTAGTACTATTGTGTCATTCGTGAGAACAGCATAAGTAACAGATGTTTTTAAAAAGTTTGAACCGACTCATAACATATTTGTTTATTTTTATATTCTCAAATCGCATTGCTTGTGATGAGTAGTGCGATTTTAATCGTTCTGCAAAAGACAACAGCGGTTTTTCCTTAATGGAAAACCGCTGTTATTTTATATTGTTAACTTTTTTTCTTAAAACGATCAACTTTTTTATAGCCTCTTCCATATCGTTTTCCTTTGACACCAATTAAGCCACCTTCGAAGAAGTTGATAACATCGTCCTTATGAAGTTTTGAAAGCATGGTATTGAAGGTATCTTCTCTTGTAGAAGGTCTTAATTCCTGAATTTCTAAGAGGAGTTGGTCTCTTTCAAGAGGGAGAGAGCATCTGTTGAGTACAATTTCCACTGCTTTTGCAACACTCAACTTTTGGGTAGATAGCTCCTTTTCTGTGAGAGTGACCTCCTTTGGAGTGGCTGCAACAAGTTCAACCTGCTTAGCCTGTTTGGAAAAAGACTCCATATCAACATCGAGCGTGAGTCCCAGGATATCAGACATGATACTTTTGAGAACATTGATAAACAGTTCGCTATCTTTACCCTTTAAAGAGGTTCCCTGTTTCCAATAGCGTCCCTTGAATGCAAGGCCGGTAAGTTCTTCTATGTCCTGTGGGGTGATTTCCTCTTTATTGAAGAGACGATTATTGGCTACATTGAGGAATGATGCGTATGAAAATGTTGAAAATTGGCTTGGTACAAGATAGGTATATGTTTTAGCGGCTTCATCTGTTGAAGAAGGATTTTTAAGATTAATCATACTCATTCCCTTCACTAATGCGATGAGAAATACCATACTTGGGTAGGATAGGGAAGTTTGCTCATCCATGCAGATTCCTTGATAGTCCAAATTCAATTCCGAGATAAAACTCATTGTGAAAAGTCCATAACCTGTCCATTGGGTTGAATGGAGAAGAGACATGAGAGTCGCATCCTCTGGCAAGCCCAGTCCTCTGTTAACGCTATCCACATACCGGCGCATGGTTTCCACCTTATCCCAATTGGTAGATGCGTCCTCTGCGGATGATGATTTTCTTATTCCAGCTATAATGCCTAATCTAATGACATCCGGTGAGACAGACTCATTCAAGTAGGATACAAGCTTGGCAAATAAATTAGGACTCCAGTTGTATTCTTCAACTGGGTAATAATTCATATCATCCTGATAGTTGTCATTATCGTAATATTCTTGATACATATTTATTTCGAAGATTCAAGTTAATTAAAATATTTGCGCAAAAATACTAAAAATAAATGAAAGCGCCAAATTTTAAGATAACTATTTGTGGCTTAAACCTTTATCTTTCCGTTCATTGTGTTTTGTTTGTACTTTTTTGCACCCGTTATGTTGCTGTTTGGTGAAATTTGAGAGTATGTCATAGATCTATGACATACTCTCCGTATTATCTGGAACACTTGCTTTTGGATGTATGTGGCAGCATGGTATCTTCTTTATGATCATGAGCTTGCTCATTCTCACCTTGCTTGGTATCGGCAGCCATGTTTTCCTGGCTTTCAATAATGCCATTGCCATCTACATCCATGTCGATGGGGGTTGAGGTTCTTAAATCAATACCTTTATCTGGGGATTCTGCTTGATTGGCTTTTTCTACATACTGGAAGATGATATTCACAGCATGTTCTGCAGACGTCAAGGCATGTTTTGTGAATCCTGGATCTTGTTTGAGAAGGTCTTTCCAGTATTTGTTATAGTCCAGGCCTTTCACGTCAAACTTACATCTTTGGCCAATCATGGCTCCGCCCATATGTGCTAGAAGCTCTTCCTTTACCAAATGTTCATATCTGGTAAGTTTAGCAGCTTCCTTGCGAGTACTACGCACTAGGCCTATTGAAAGGTCTCTCATATAGTCATCCTCTGATTCAAATAACTGATGAGGTGCAAGGTGAATGGCATCTTCCTTAGCACTATAGCTGACCAGACCTTTTCTGCCATCAAAAATTACCTGTGCAGGATATTTGCCTTTTTCGGTAAGCATGCCTATCACAGAAGTTTGTTTCGATGCAGAAACCTTACATGATTTTCTAAGTTGCTCCCATTTCTGAGGATGTTCCATAGAAAAATTGGTTTGCTCAATATTATATACTGTTTGCAAAGTCTTCCCATCTGACAGACAGAAACCTTCTTTGCTGATATCAACCTTGAGATTTTCTCTCTTTATATCATCAAGCGTCATGTAGATAGGAACCTCGTATCCCTCCTTTTCCGTCAGGATGGAAAGAAGCAAGGATGTTTTGGTGTCAAACTTGTCTCCATTAATACCCTGAGGAAGAGCAGCATTGCTTTTAATCCATGGAAGTTCCGGATAGGTAACCTGCAAACTCAATCGGTCAGCAATAAGCTTTCCGTACTGTGAGTACGCCTGCGTATGAAGGTGTTCCTCAGTATGCCACCTACCTTTAATGGGCTCGAAAAAACCATCCTCTGAAGACATATAAACCTTTTCTTCATTCTCTGGAGCATTTTTCTTCTGTTGAAGCTTCTCCTGTGAGAAATAATCACCAATCAGGGAAGATAGCTTTTTCTCGTAATGATCCACACTTTTCTGAATTTTAACTTCCATCTGATTTCTTGCCTTTAGATCCATGGAAGAGACGTTTCTTTCATAATCATCTTCCAACATCTCTTGCTCTTGAAACAGAGTCTTGATCTCGGTGTCATCTGGAAGAAGCATCATATCTCCAGAAAAAGGATTATTGGCATCTTTCATCGATTGAACATAGTCTTTCATGAGCGCAACTTCTTGCTGGTCATTTACATGATCTTCTTTAGAGGCTTCTTTGAACTCTTTTTGAGATGGTTCTGGAGAACTGAGCACATGGCTAAGATGCTGATTGAAAGCCTGCTTGCTACCTAAAATCATGGTCAATTCCTTGGTGAGCTGAGCAAGTTGCTCAGTTTCCTCAGGTGATTTGGATTGCAGCAGGGCAATTTTAGTCACACCTTCCTTGATTAATCCCTCCTTGATGAGTTTGAGGTCATCCGTATTGAGAGGTATTTCAACATTCTTTGGATTCTTGAAAGCAGACAATTTGCCAGTGTTGGATAAGAGCACCCCGTCAGCATGGTCTTCTGTGGTAGGAATGCCACCAGGAGAAGTTGGGATGAACAAGATGCTATCACCTATCTTATTTCCCAAACAGGACATGAGCTTCTCCAAGTGGGCATTCAAATTATCACTTTCCAGTTGCGTTTTGACAGCTCTCAAAAGTTCCATGTGCTGGTGGGCATTCAATGGGGTAATATCAAGTTGCTGCACTTTTTCCCATCTATCATTGACATAGAAGTTCACCTTCATATCATCTTTTGCATTCAAACTCCATGACAATGGAGTGATGTTCTTTTGCAGGAATTGAGAGAAGATTTGCTTACGTGAGACAGCGGGAAAGTCTCCTCCGAAATTCAAAGGGTAAGTTTTGCCTATATCTTTTTGCAAAGCCATAAAATCCTTACGAGCGGCCTCCACCTGTTCTCTTCCCTTTACCCAACTTTTTGTCTCTTCTGGTGTCAATTGCACCAGTTCCTTGGATTGAATGAGTTGCTGAAACCTCGCTAGAGGAATTTCATGAAGCTCTGGTTGTGTTGAAGGAGAAAGGAAAGTGGAATATGCTATATGTGATTCTCTTGCAGAATTACCGCCAATATAGGCATCCACTGTACAGATTCGTTCCTTGTTACCATGTCCCTGCTTGAAAAACATTCCTACCAAATCCTTACCCAGTTTATCTTCTATCATGGATTCATAGGCAGAAGGAAGAACGTAACCATCTGCCTTTAACTGGCGAAAGCGCTCTATCTGTTTATTCTTGGAATCTATTTCCTCGATGTTATCTACCCAGGTTGAAAATCTTCCTGCTTGCCATTTCACTTGGGGGAAATGGGACGTTTCTGACTTATCCCGGGCCCACTTACCAAGCTGTAAAGCCCATTTCTCCAGCAATGAGAGCTCGCTTTGAGTTGTATCCAAGAACTCCAATTCCTCTGGCGAGAAAAAACGGTCCTTAGGAAACGGCTTCTTGCCTGTTTGCTGACTTTTAGAGAAAAGGGTTTGCCATCCTTTCATGAAACGGTCTCCTTTGCTCTGACTTGTTTGATAATTCATTAATTCTTTTTTCTATTATGAATGATTAGATAGGAAAACATTGCTAGATACAAGGTTATTGCCCAGCATATATGGCAATGTTTTCCTATCTGTTCTTTTATTTCCTTTTCGGTACATGACATTTGGACTACGTATTGGCTTTCAAATCCCAATGTGATACCGAGGTGGTACGACATCCGATCTGAAGCTTATTCTTATAGACATCCAGTTGCATGTCACCATGTACTTCCACATACTCACCGGCATTAACATTGATGTCCAAGGGCTTGCCTACAATGAACTTTACCCATGTAAAGGCTCTGTTCTCACCATCCTTATCAGAAGAAAAGGCCGAGAATACCTTGAACGAAGTGCCCTTTTTACTGGTCATGGTTTCAATACCCTTGTTTCCGATCTTGCCTTTAAACTCCATAACTCCTTCCAGACGGTCTGGGAGAGAGGAGTCGTTCTGCTCAATGGCTCCTTCCGAACGGAGATTGAAATAAAGATTCTCTTCCACCTTCTTGATAAAGAGATTTCCATGAACAGTGACACGGCGTCCTGCCTGATAGTTGGCAGCTGTAGTCTGGTCACCTTCAGCCGTCACTCCAATATGAAGTTCCTTAACACTCCTGTCCTTTCCCTCAATAGGAACGATGATGGTAAAAGCAAGGAATTTTCCACCTTCCTTATTCTGCTTTTCAACTGCGCTGCTGACAATGATGCCGCACGCGGTAACATTACATTTGATCATATTTTCTTGTTTTAATGATGATACAATTCTTAAATTTATGCTTGTTTGAGACCGACAGTCTGCTTATTTTCTGGGCATTCGGTCTCAAAAATAGTACTTGCGAGGACGTGCAGTTTTGATGCATCCACCTTCTCCCTCTCTCTCTTTACCAGTTTGCATTCCGTCTTTTCCTCGCCATTCTCTGTCAATCTGGCCTCCCTATTAACTACAGCCTGCATCTCATTGGCCTTTATCTTAGCTGCCATGACAAGAGCTGCTGAAAAGAGAGTGGAGATCAACTCAGAAAATGCATCTTTGTTATTATCCATACCAGTTTCACTATTTTGACTCATCAAATATCCGAGCCATTTGGTTGGATCATTGGACTGAGTAATGTTGGCAAGAAGATTTTGTGCCTTATCTTCCTGGGATATAGGATGAACGACGGGTGAATATTTGCTTCTTTCCTCTGCCAGAAGGTCTTGCCCATTTCTCAAAAGAGGTGTATCGTTACTGGTTCTACCTTCTATTGCTGCGAGATAATGAATCGGATTGAATGCCTCTATTTTGCCGGAAGCATCCTTGATTTTTGTCTCAAAATGCAAATGTGGACCTGTGGATCGACCTGTATTGCCCGATATTCCAATCTGTTGACCAGCCTGAACGACCTGACCTTCCTTGACATTTATTTGGCTCAGGTGCATATAGATACACTGGAGCTGAGTTCCATCGTCCTTGTCATATGCGATCTTAATCATATTACCGGTAGCCTTTCCATAGCAGGCAGAAATGACCTTGCCCTGATTTTCTGTCGCATACACTGGCAGATTCTTGCCTCCAGTTGCGATGTCTATGCCTCCATGCAGATGATTTCCTCTATCTTCATGGAACATACCTGTTACTTTGAGATTTCTGAAATCAATGGGGAGGGATAGGGTGGTGGGCATTCTAGGAAGAGACTGTTCACCCTTCCTTGCATACCCGATATTGACACCTTGTTTCTGGGCTTGCAGAACTGCCATCTGATCATATCGGTCAAGATGGTAACGTTGAATTTCATCAAGCAGGTCTTCCTTATAGGTAGGACTGCTCGCATATCCACCTTTCACAATGCCATTAATCCAGCCTCTATAGTCTTGGGAACTTTTTGAGGCACAATATTTATGGTATCTGTCCAACAGAAGAACCTTGGAATGATCCTCCACACTGGCATTTACCCCGGAATACACTCTGAATGCTTCCGGATAACCATGATCATCCACATGGTAGCTGACAGGCCCCTTCCATGACCCACCCTGCTTCACTCCAAAGAAATTGGAACTTTCACGTGCAAGACGCGATGTACCAAAAGTACTCTCAAATCCCATTTGAGCAAGGGTGATGGATGCCGGGATGCCATATTTGATTTGTTGTTCAATGGCCACCTGGGCATATTTTGCATAAAATGCATTTTTATCTATTGCCATATCATTTGGGTTGGTGATAGCCATGGGTATTCCCCATGGCTAGTTATTATCGATGAAATCCTCTATGTGAACTTGCTTCCTGATGGGAGCCCTCCTTTTCTCCAGGCTCTTTTTCGGCCACATTTCTTCCCTCATTTTCAATAACCTGCTGCTGATTATTTCCAGCAGTTTGTTGTATCTGAGGAATAAATGTAACGGCAGCTACAGCCTTTTTATATTCAGCCATGTCATCAGCGAGCCAGAGATTGTACCACTGTTGCTTGGCTATTGGCTTCTGCATTCTTTCTCCATCCACTGTGGCAATGACTACCTTCACCTTCGGGTCATCCTTGTCGGCACAGATTCTAACCTTCTCAATGCGGCTCATATCAATACCTTCGGTATTTGGCACAATGAGTTGCTGCTTGGATTCTGGATACCTGTAACCTATATCATAATATTTCTGGACCAGAGCCTGATGCATTTCCTGCTTGTTGTCTTTGCCCATGACATTGAAATAGGCATTGAGATGTTCCTTCATCGGATAGATAGAGAATGATTTTTCATTCTCTGGCTTGATGAAGAAGGCATACTTTCCCTCAGAGTCCTGGATAGCCTGAAATTTCTCAATCTTGGTTGCCTGCTTTTCTGTAAGCTGGCTTGATACATCGATGGTTTGATGAATTTCTAGCGTAAACTGCTTGAGCTTGCTGACAGTCACCTCCTTGTCCTTATAATAACTGTTTGGTTCCTTTAGCGCAAGACTACCACCCGCATTATAGAAGCTTACCTCTTTTACGTCTTCTTTCTTCAGAGCTATACCAATTCTCTTCTTACTCATACCTTGCACCTCGTTATTCACAAGCAAGGAGGCACCCGATGGCAGGATGACATCTGCAGTTTGCTGCTTTCTGTCAAGTACTACGACCATTTCCTTTGCCTCCATGGAAGGAAGTTTGTTGAGGTCTGCCGAGATGGAATAATCCTTACCTGTTAAGAGAACATCTTTTGTTGGCAACTGACCTCGGATGGCATCATAGTTCACTTCTCTTTTTCCTACAAGGTTGTCAACCGTCTCGATGGCATTGTTCACGTCACGCTCAATCATACCCATTAAGTTCCCATTTTCTCTCAACTCTCGTTCCCAGTAGGGGATAAGTTGCTGGCTTTCCTTTGACAATGTAGCAGGGAGTCCCTGTCTTGCCATCAACACACCGGCGGAAAGTTCTCTAATGAGTAATTCATGCTTGGCATCATCCGCTGGTAAAAGGCTGTTTCGCCCAGAGCGGTCCAGACGCTTTGTATCACCAGTGGTTGCTACTACGGAACGGAATATGTCATTTGCCTTCATAATGGCATTTACTTGCTCATTTCCTTCCGTTTTGCTCATGCCACTTATGAAAAGCGTATTCTCCTTGCTATCGAATTTGGCATCTTGTAGTATATGAACTCGCTCATTCTTAATACCGGAAGCCTTACAAACAGCATCAGCTATCTGGTAGGCATGGGAGAGAATCTTGGTGGCAGGTACTACATCCTTACTGATTTTCGTCTCCAGTGGATTGTCACAGATAGCGACCCGGTTTCCAGCCCTGATTACTTTAGGGAGTACCGTATCAAGCGCATAGCTTGGAAACGATAAGTAGGACGTTTTCTTACCATCAATTTCCTTTTCCTTATCCTGGATACCAATTACGGGAGCAATAGTCTTAGCCTTATCTCCATAGATTTCATAGGAGCTGCCTTTCTTGATAAAGACTACAACCTCAGGATGCTTTTGTTCCTGATCCTTGATAAACTGTAGAGCAGACTGTGAACTAGATGCATTCTTAGCTGTCTCCACGAATTTCTCAATCTTTTGCCCATTGGCCTTGAGTAATGCCGAATATTGCTCAGAATCACTGGCAGAAAGAATCGTTTGGTCTATGTTATAAACATGATGACGCTGGCGATGGGCATGGACTGCATAATTGGACTTTTCCATATCTGGGAGAGCATTATACTGCTCCTTTGAAATGGTGTCATTATGGTTCGTGACATTCTGGTATTCCCATTTGGTCCAGTTGAATGGAAGCGAGCTTTGACCTCTCTTGACTGACATGCCATTTTCCTTTGCCTGGTTATAGGTGGAATAAAGATTGGTCTTATAGCCTTGCTGATCACTATGCAGGTTCATCATGATGTTATTGAATGCTGTGATTGGCTTCTTGGAGGCCAAAAACTCAGCATTGCTCTTACCCTTTTCATTCATCCAGACGCCTTCATGTGATTTTGCCATCTCCAATGCTGCAAGAAGAAGGGCTGCATGTGAAGCTGCCTTGGTCTCACTTTTCTTCTCTTCCTTATCTTCATGGTCGCTCTCTACAGAAGCTTTGTCTTCCTTTTTGACTTCCTCATTGTCTTCCTGGTGCTTTTGCGTCTCCTGTTCCTGAGCCTTTTCTTCATGATATTTCACATGTTGCTCATCATCCACGATCGTCTTTGCTTCTTTCTCTGCTTCATGCATAGGAACACCGGTGGCTTCGATTTGCTCAGCAACACCTACAACATCTGTTTGGATGTTGCTGTCTTCATGTGGAGTTTCATTCTGTAGAGGAAGCTTATATTCATCTTTTTCTGCCAATACCTTATAAATTTGCGTCATATTTTCTGCCATGGACAGATTGACGTTATAAGCCTGGCTATAAACTTCCTTGAAAGCTCCTTCTTCCTTTTTGCCAACCTGAACAAGGTTGGTGGCAGGATCATATTGGAAAGCAAGAATTTCACCATTAGGCATATGATATGCCGGATTAATCTGCTCAGAAAATTTCTTAGCAATGGAAGCATACTCATTTTGCTGTTGAGTATCAACAACCGAGTCTTCTACCTCCTCATTTTCCTCCTCCTGAATTTGATATTCAGGCATTTCCGAGAGTTGCTCTTCAACATTCTGCAAATTCTTATCTAAACCTGCCGAATGGTCGTACGGGAAACTGTAATGAACAGACAAGCCAATGTTGGTAAGGGTTCCCACGTTTAGCGCATCCTTCTCCTTATTATATTCAAAATAGAGAACATCTCCGTTAGGCATGGAAAAGGCAGGAATACTGGCCTTTATCGTATCCAACTCCTTTTGTACCATGTCCTGGGCTATGGCCTTCACATCCTGACTGGCATCATTCTCCAAACCATATTGCTCTATAGACAGTTTAATATCTTCCTCACTAACTCTGCGTAGGAGTTCATAGGTTCCACCCAATGAATTGTTATAAACCAGGGCATAATGGTCATTTTCAACAAGCAGGTCATCACCACTTTGAATGGTGGCATTTTTTCTGGTGTTATGCTGTGAGAGACTATCACCTTGATCATATTGCTGGGTCAAAGTGAGGAGTTCATCCCATTTTTCCTTATTGGAGAGATCATCAAACTCTTGTGTATTATCCACGCTCTGCAGGTACAGATAAGAGAAATAATACTCATTCTTTGGCTTTGTCACACTATCCTGGCTTGTCTTGCCTTCTTCGTTAGAATCCTTCATGTTATTATCTGTATTTTGTGAACTATCCACTGTTTCTTGCGCTTTTATATTGGGCAGAAGGGAAGCACCTAAAGAGAGAAGTTTCTCATCACTCACCTCTTCAATCCAACTGCCTAGTACCTCATTGTCCTGGAAATACGCTCTGAGTTCAGGAAGACTTTCCAATGCAAGGACTGTATGCTCGCTATCTTTATCAGACGTAATCTGGGTCATGAGGGATGAAAAGTAAGCTTCTGGAGAGGAGAGTGGCTTCGTGATGGAATCAGATACAGTTTCCTCCTTCATCACGTTCTGCTGCTTGATCTTCTCCAGCTGTTCCTCATTCTTGATTTGCTCTTCAATGCCATCGAGGTTGCCCTCCATGAGCGGCTTTTCACCCAATGCTACTTTTTGCTTGTCAATCTCTTCCAAAATCATACGCGATGCCTTATTCACGTCCGACATAAGCGTTGTAATGAACTTTGGCTTTTCACGCAGCGTTTGAATCCAGCTGTCTATATAGGCGGCATTGTTATCAGAAATTCTGCTAGAGAAGCCTAGTGCATTGCCTATCACAAATGCAGTAGTCTCTGCAACAAGTTCCTCCTTGGCGTATTCCTCAGAACCAAACTTGCTTTTTGGCAGACGGTCAAGTCGCGAGGGATGACCGGTAGAGTGGGCCATTTCATGCAGGGCAGACGAATAGTATTCCTGACCATCCTTGAAGATCTCATCCTCTCCCTCATGAATCTTGAACTGTGCTTTCATCGGTACCTTAATGAAGTCTCGGGTCTTATTATAGCTTGCACCAGGCACCTCCTCATTAACATGAATAGGGCACACCCACTCCTGCTTATCAAACATTCTGTCAAGTGGTTCATTCTTATACATCCCCACATCGTCACTCAATGTGGTTGGCTTGAAACGGGAAATAATGGCATCATACTTTTTCTTATTCACTTCTTCCAAAGTGGTTTGGTCAAGATTCCACTCGTTATAGACCATCAGATAGGGACGAACCTTACATTTAGCCTGGTCCTCCTTATCCATGGCAAGGTATTTGTCTTCACTGATGCGCTTTCCGTTTTCGTCTTTCACACTCAGTCCCCATTTAAACACCGGCACAGAAGCCTCTCCCTTTTTAATCAAGGCTCCATTGTCTCGTGCTTGCTTGGAGGTCATGTAAACAGGAACATGGTAACCCTTTATCATGGTATGCATCTGCAGAAGGAATGCATTTCCTCCTACATAAGGTCTTCCATTGATGTTCTGAGGAAGTCCTACCAGGCTATCACCAGAAGTCCATCCTTGTTCCCAGTTCTTTGTTTTACAGGCTTCCAAACGCTCAATCATCATATTGGCAAATTTGTCCAATGCTCTGTCAATACGAGTAGGTCCGTCCTCTTGTGAGGCAGCCTTATTCAATTCTTCGAAATCCATAAATGATATATATGATCGTTATTAATCTATGTAATGTTCAGCTGTCCCATAACGCTGAATCTGATGGCAAAATAAAAGAAAAGTTTTGGATTGAACACCCTAAACTAAATTGATTTTTATTTTTAACTAAAATCCTCTTCTATTCAAAGTTTTTGCCTTGAAATGTGTTAAATTTAGCACCTCTATCTGACATGACTTTTTCTGAAATTATGTTCATATTCCTTCTATTAACCATTAAGACTTTGTGAAATTGGGGCTCTATCAGGCGATAATTTCCATCAAGAAATACCATCAATTACCTTCTTTGAAGTGTTGGCAAGATTCATGCATAGTTTCCTTTTCATTGTCTTCTCATCTTCTTTCAGTCTATTTGATGCCTAAGGAATGCTGCTGTTGAAGTTCCTGATGAATACCTCTTTCATATTCTCGTTCTGCGAAGGCATTATTCTCATCGTATTTCTTCAAAACGGCATTGGCCAATGTGGATAAGGGGAGGTTTCCTCTCTCGTAAGCATCGATTGCATGATCAGAGATTTCTATGACACATGGCTTTCCGTCAATGTCTGCAATCATACTTGTTCCGCTGATGGCCGGATTTGAGATTCTCGGATTCAGCTTTTCTTCCTCATATTGCCTGTAAGAAACCCGCTGTGGTGAAGCCGGTTTGGCCAGTCCCAATGCTGCATGACCGGCATTGTTGAGCAAATTGGCACCTCCAAAACCAAGCAGAAGGAGTTTGAGGAGGGGACTTTTGACAAACATGCCACCAAAGATGGCCGCAAGTGGCAGCAAATTGTCATTCACCTGTAAGTTAGGATTTTTGCCCGTGAACATGCCTATCATCATGTCTGGCAACATGGCCAAAACGTAGCCCATATTCTTGGTGACATCACTGAAACCGGAAAGTCCCATCTTATCCAAGGCATCAGCCCAACCGGCATTTAACTCTTGAAAAGAGGCCTTATTACTTGTCATCTCATAACTAGAGGAATCTTGTCTTTGAGTTTCTTCCACAGGACTATTAGAATGGTAAGCTGATGATGGGGAAGAATCTGTGGATGATGGATCTGCTTGATTGATAAAGCTATTGAGCTTATCCATATTAGAATCCCAGGTATCTTTCTTGGGAGCTTTCGCCTGACCAGACGCCTGTTTCTTTTCACAAGCTACAGCAGCCGTAGCATAATCCATGGCTCTTTGACTAACCTCTTTAAGGGTCATGCGTTTACCACCAATACTCATCCATGTTTTTTTCTCCCTCGACATCTCCATGGCTATGGCATAAAACCCGGAGGCACATTGTTCACAGCGTTTCTTCCCCAGTTTCATCATCCATTCCGGCGGATGGTTATTGGCACGAAATGGAACGGTTTGCTTCGAAAAGTTTTCCCTTATCTGAGCCAGCAATTTACCTGTCTGATTTTTGTTTGCGGCATAGAAGGAGTCCATTTCTTTCTTGCTTCGTGTTGTGAATGAAGGCCTATATGTTTTTATCTTTCGCTCCAACTGCCCATTCAACTGATAAATCAACTCTGAATTTCCCCTTTTGATGCAATCACTGGCTGTTTGAATCTTCTTGATGGCATCCTCATCTTTAAGTGCGAACTTACTGTCTTCCTTGGCATATTTCTCATTTTCCCAGTTTCTGGCATGGTTCAGTGCAAAGCCTGTTCTCAGACCGCCATCAATGGCTACACCACTCCAGGCAGAATTCAGGAAAGCAGCGGTTTTTGGCGCCACTTTGATTCCAGCCTTAGTTGCACCTTTTACTATGAGGGAACTACCGGAGCCGTAACCTCCTGTCACCGCAGCATCAATGACCATGGAACCTCCCATGGCTGCACCCTGTTCCCAGATATTGGGATTATACAGGTCATCTGCTTTTTGAGCGATGAGAGAATCATGCTCACCTTCTTTGGGACCGATTTTTGGAAGCAGTCCCAATAAACTGTCATCAAATGCCTTTCTTGCAATGTAGGTAGCACTGTTCTTGGGAACTTTCTCTCTGGCTAGCTGCTCAATGATAAGTCCCTGAAATCGATTTGCCACATAGTTTTCTGCAAAGGCTGCGAGTTTCTCTGAAGATTTCCCCCCATTTTGTCTGATGAGTTCCTTATAGAAGGAATCAAGAAATGTCTGATAATCCTTGGCAAATTTGGTATCTTTTCCCCATCTGTGCTTACATTGCCTGATTATGTCATCTGATGATTTCTTGTACCATTTTCCGCACACTTTCAGCTGATTGTCAGTATTTTGAAGCTGTACATCCACCGGCACGAATGGAGACTCGTTTTTCTCCAAACGATTGATAAATTCCTCGGTTTGCTTTTCTCGGAGATTTCTTACCTCCTTTACCAGCGTTGGTGCCATATATTTGCTGAAATATTGGCGGATACAGTAGTCAACTTGCGCCAAATTCTGATAATTGTTCTCTTTAGCCATTATAAAAATGATATTAAAAGCCCAGTAGCTGCTGTCGTGCCTGCTCAATGGCCTTATGATAAACTGTCATTTGCTTGGGATAGAACCTTGTTAGCCAATCATCATGAGAGATCTCATCATTGATGAACTTGATGGCTTGCTGACGAGTTACCTCTATGGCGTTTTCTCCCCTGTCTCTTCCATTGAACCAAGCCTTGGTCCAGGATCTTCTTCCTGAGGCATCGAAATAAACATAGGCTTCATGTTTGACATCATAACTCTCAACGTGTATGCTCAAATCTGACAGAGGGTCCACCACTAGACCGTCTTGGGCAACTTGATGAGAAAGTTTTTTTTTTGAGCCTCGTTCCAGGAAGCAGGACAAGCATCATGGCGAAGCCAGGCATAGCTCAGGAAATCTTCAATGAGAAGATTCTGGATTTTCTCAGCCACCGGCAGGCTTCTACCGGTGAGACCTAGAGGATTAGCCATATCAGGAAGCTTTTCGAAGAAATAATTGCGTTCTGCAGCCTCGGATATGACATGTTTGAGGGTGGTCTGCAGTCTATCTGAGGGAGTATAGCTGCCCAATCTCAGTTCATTCATGTAGGCAGGGAGCCAACGCATCATCATCATCAGAATTTCATCCTGCTCCTTATCATAGTGAGTCTTGGGCTTTCTGCTACCCAATTGCTCTGTAGTAGGAGCCTTGTTGATACCCATTGCTGCCAGCTGCTGGATATTAGCCCAAATCATGGCCAGGAATTCCATGGGATCGATGGTGACACCATCAAATCTGACTTCCAAATGAAGGAATTGACCACTCTTGCCGATTTCCTGCCCGGCCCTGATACTGGTTCCGTAAGGACAATACGCCTCGGTGATATGGCCGTATTTCACCTCGTATTTGCCATATTTGGCTATGATGTAATCTTCATGAATACTGTCATGACCTGCACCGATGACTGTACCGGTGGCAATAGAGTAGAGAGGTTTTCCACTGGTTAGAAGATCCACACCATGGTGCTCAAATTTCTGCCCACCAGTTGGATGTTGCTGCAACCCAAATCCCAACGTGGTCTGCAGTTCCTCATCATCCCTGAGGGGAAATGGCATCATGAAGCCACTTCCCGACTCAAGGAGCATATCTTTATAGTTCTTTTTCATTCAATTTTACTATTATTGTTTGTGGATTACAATTTCATACTTCTTGGACGGTTTACCACTTCTCCGTCCTCTGCAGCAATTGGATATTCCAAACTCTTATACCTATTCTCTGGCTCCATGGAAGCATTTGGCTGCTTAACTTGCGGCACATAATGCTGAGAAGGATATTGCTGTTGTTGTTGAACCTGCTGATTTGGGAGCTGCCGATTGTTGATATTCTTCAAGGTCATACCTCCCAGAAGCAGACTGGCAGCTCTTCCAAGCCACCCAAAACGTCCGAACATCATATAGGCAGACAATGCCAAAGAAAGAATATTCATCTTTGTTACAGCACCGCCTGAAACCTGATTCACAAGATGGTTCATACCTCCCATCACATTGTTCAACATGCCATCCTGGTTTCCCATGTCGGGATTGCTGGCCTGGTAAAGATGAGGAGTTTGCTCTGTCGTGGGATCATAGTAGCCACCACTTCCATTGCTGACCATACCATTACCCACGTAATTCTTACCCATTTGGTAAAGGTCGGTACCTTCACCCACCACGTTGCCTAGAGTATTCTTACTGAATTGGTAAAGGTCAACTCCTTCATTTACTACTGAATCAGCTGCATTTGTAACCGTATCATAAATATCCGGCGCTTTTTCACCAGCGACTGCTTGTCCAACCATACCACCAAGGCCGTTTTCTGTAGCATTCTTACCTCCAATGAAGTAGAGTAGAGGGTTGATGATACCTTCTCCGGAAACTAAACTGTATCCACCCAGACCAAGAGCTGCATGCCAACCAAGAACTTTTGGATTCTTTGCGTAGAACTTCGCTGCTTTTTTGAAGGAATTTTCCCCCTTAGCTGCTTCTTTTGTTGCTTTTCCTACTTGCTCTGCAGACTCTTTTGCTCTTTCGTTCACCTTTTCTGCAGCTTGTTCTGTACTATGAGCTGTTTCTTTCGGTGTTTCCTTGCCTGTTTTAGTTTCACCTTTTACAGTTTCAACTGTTTTCTTTTCTTTCTTGATAACCTGCTCTACTGTTTCCTTGCTAGTTTTAACAGATTCCTTTTCCTTGGAAATCACATTAAACCTTGGCTTAAAGGACGGAGTTGGCAGAGATTTTTCCCATGCCAGGTAGCCGCTATCCTTGAAAACCGGAGGTCTTACTGGCCTTGTCGGTATAACAGGACTTACTGGGGCAACAGGCTTTCCAGGGATAGCCGGGTTTACTGAAGGCGAGGTTGTTTGTCTGGAGAAGTGACGGGAAAACCAATTCTTGACTCGTTCTGTAAAAGAAGGTCCAGACGTGGAATTTGCCACTGCAGGTTTAGCCTCTTTTGGTGATTGCTTCCACAGACCTCCCCAAAAATCCTTCATCTGAGTTTTCCATCCTGTCTTGCTCTGATTAAAGGCAGGGGTAAAACTAGGTGGTGAAAGGGATTTCTCCCAAGCACGATAGCTCGTTGGCTTTGTCGTAGCAGGAATGGAAACCTTGGCATCCTTAACTATGCCTTCAACATGTTTTGCTCCCCCTACAGCTTGTTTTCCTCCACGTAAGAGATTCTTTCCTTTTTCCAGGGCTGTTACGCCCAATTCTTTCCAAAATCCCATATCATATTGCTTTTATCTGTTAATCTGGATAATTTAAATTCACGATGGCTCTCACCTTATGGCGCATGGTCTTGGGCGTTTCTATGATACCTCCATTCACGGAAGAGCAAAGCCAAGCCTGATAGCCGGGGTTTTCCTTCACCTCTGTGGATGTCCAGTACCAGGTATCCTCAGATAAGTCGATAGGTTGCCCTCCCAGCCGCATGATCAAAGGATTGATAGAAGGGGCATTTCTTATCAGGACTCTCTGTTCTGCTACGCTAGGAATGAAATCACTTTGCCCTTTAGAATGAAAATGGAACATTTCCTGAGCAATAGGTGAGCCTTTTCCTGTATCTTGGTCGGTACTATTGAACATGGCGATGGTATTGGTGAATCCGTCGTAAGACTCAATATCCATGCTCGTTCCTTGGCTCACTCCCAAAGAATCAGAGAAGGTCTCCTGGAATTCATTCAGCATCACTGCCATGGCAGGATGTTCTTCTGTAGCCTCTGTAAACACTACACCCACTGCCTTTTTGGAAGTTTGGGAGAAGTAGGTGGTCGTATCCATACAACTGTGGTCGTCACAAAGGACATACCCAACATGAATACCATAGTCCATTGGTTCATGCTCGTCACATGAAACCAACAGACCTTGGAATAAGATGGCCAACAGTCCACAAAAAATAGAAATATATGTTTTCTTCATTGTCTTGCTGCTTAAAATGTTACAATGGAATTTTTGCGCCCAGATTAATTCCGGTTTTGAACCGGTCCTTACCCCTGATGGATATATCTTCCTTGATGGCAAAGAACACACTCCATCCGTCATAGAGATTATAGGTATGTTCATAGCCTACATGGACAGCTCCTATGGCCTTATGGAAATCGCTACCAGCACTGGCGCCAATTCTGAGACTGCCGTGGTGATTTCTTCCTCTTCCAACGCAGGGCTTATAGACGGCTCCTACACCCCAGGTGTTATGGTTATGCCAGAACGACTTTCTGGTAATATGCTTTGCCTCAGGATCCTCATCATACTGGACAGAGTAGGTGGCAAAGTATTCCCAAGCGTTATGATACAGCATTTCCTTTTCATAGGAGATGGTTGACTCCAGGGTTCTAGGATAGGCGCCTCCCATGGCTATCATGAGATGGCTACCCTGGTTCTGTGCCACCATGGCTGATGGGATGCCCCATGCCAATGCCAGCATACCGATGCTCTTCTTTAATATTGTCATATTGTACTTCATCTTTTATCACTTATTGTTCACGCAGAAGAAGAGAGTCAAAAGAGTCTGCAGAGAGAACGTCTTCATAATCTATCTTCAAGGAGATGGTTCTGCCACTGATCTGCTTCTCACTGAGTTCTATGGAGAGGACCTTGTCATTAGGGAAAGTCATCTTTTTCAAGATGACGACATTTCTGTAACCTTTCTTAAATGACAAGCTTCTATCCAAAAGAAGCGCTGGCTTCAGCTCCACGGTTTGCTGATTGGTGGCTTTCTGAAGTTTCTTATCCTGCAGTTTAAAGCGGAGTTCATCTATGTCAAACTGCAAGTTGGTATAGTTGTCCACCGAGAAATCAATGAAAACATATTCACCCACCACGTAGATATTATTGAGACGCATCTTCATCTTATGATGATTCGTGATAATGCCTCTATACTTGGCAGGAGAGTTCCAAACCTTCATGGCATAGGCAACCATATCGGTGGTGGACATGCTTACTTCCGGATTATGGAAGGCATTTCTTTCTACCAGTTCCACCTCCTTGTCTGTTACTGCCTCTTCCAGTTTACTGGTATAGACCAGGGCGTACTGGACTCTGTAGCGCTCAGTGATGATGGTGACAATACCCATCACCTCGCCATCTTGATGATGAGAGGAGATAGGTTTGAGTCGAATGACGTTATCCAGCGGCTTGTCACCCACAATGGAATCCGTAGAAATATCCACCATACGGATAGGTTCCGATGCAGTGATAATGGAGGATACGTTTTCATTCACGGTGAGACGTTCCATATCATAAAACGTTTTCTGAGCGTTGGCTCCTATACTGGCAAGGCACATCATCATGAGTGCCACCACCTTCTTTTTAAGTCTTTTCATATCAATTATTTTACTGATTTCTAAATGATTTATGATTTTGTCTTACCATGAGCAGAAGATGAGTCGATGAGATAAACCTTCGTGCCGTATTTCAGCTTGACCTTATTCTTCTTGACATTCTTACCCAAAGCACTCATTGCCTTTTGGGTAGCATTACTCATGGCTTGTGAAGCCCAGCTTTTAATGCCAGTCCCTCCAGTGGAGTTCTCCGTGAGATTGTTTCCTCCTTGTGTGGCTGAGGAAGCGATGTCCTGTGTGGTTTCTCTGAAACTGCTCATAGGGACATAAAGACCTTCCAAGCCATCCGTATCATAGAGCGAGAGATTGACCTTGAAGATTTCCTCATCAAAGAAGATACTTTCCACCTTACCCTTCACTCTCTGTTTTCCAAAGCCGCTCATCGACGCATAGAGATAGGTACCTTTACCTACTGTTATGCCATTGATTTCAATGTCATCCAAGAGGCGAAGACGAACCCTGCTGCCATCCACGGCCTTGACTTCCTCATCAATGATGGCGGAAATAAGATGACTCTTATTCTTTTCCAATCCCAACGTGTTGAAATAGGAAGAAACCTCTTTTGTCTTTTTGGTGACTTTCCCAGGAGTTTCACTGTCGGGTGATGTTGGAGACTGGCCACTTTTGAGGCTTACGCCTTCCGTCGTTTCCCGCCTCTCACTCACTCGATTCGTTTCAGATAAGCGATAGCGGACAGGCTTATCCTGCTCATCCTCCATTTCGTCTGGTGAGGCGAGTCCTGCAAGGTTCCGATTCATCTCCTCCCAGGTTTGGTTTCTGCGTTTTCTTTGAAGACGCGCTATCTCGGAATCACTCACTGGTGCCACAAAGCCATTGGAAGCGGAAGTTTGTCGCTGGGAGTTCTCTCTTACACGGCTTTGCATAGCGCGCAACTTCTTGAGTTCCTCCTGCTCAGCCTCCTGCTGTCTGATAAGTGCTGCCTCTTTCTTATTGTATTGAGACTCATATTCTTCCTTTTTGTTCACTGAGTCACGGTCACTTTCCACACTGGCCAATCCGGAAAGGTCTGTAATCTTACCATACTTTCTTTCCGTATTATCCATCTTGCTTCCCAAGAGGCTATCCGTCTTGGCATCCGGCAAGGCACTGGACAGATAATCTGTAGTTTTGAGATGACCGTTTCCTGCTTCACCCAGCTCGATATTAAATGTATCAATGGCGATGTAACCAAGAAACAAGGATATCAGATAGAATACCGGAGGCATGTAATACTTGGGCTTCTTGAAATTAATCTTATTTGTCTTCATCTTATGGTCGTTCTTTAATTTGTTGACGTTTCAGAAGGACAGAATCCACCATCTCCGCTGCGGTAGTTCTGGTTGAACCGTGTTTCTTATATGATCTTATCATATTCACCACATTGATGCCAAGGCAACCTATCACAATGGTAAAGACCAGGCCGATGAAGGCAATTCGATGATTGTTGGCAAAAGCCTGAATCCTGGCCACCAGGAAATTGATGCCCGACTTCTCTGCAAACTTCATTCCTGCCTCTTTTTCTCTGAGGTAACGTTCCTTATACTTAGGATCATCCTTGCTTGGCATTTCCTCACCCATGATCATTTTCTTCAAACTCATATATATAATAATGTATAGTGTTAATACTCTGACTTCTTTTTCTCCTCCAGGTCCTTATTCAGAAGGGTACGCCAATTGGTAATCAAAATACCATGCGGATTGTTTTCCGTCCTTGGTACTTTCTTCAGGTTACCTGCTGTCACAATCTGGCGCATGAGGATGTTGGTTCTTCTCTCTATTCTCTGCCTGCCATAATAGGTAAAGGTCAGCGAATCCTTATTCAGTCTGATACTGTCACAGAAAATACTGCAGATAGTGGAGGTTCCAATCAGATTATTATAGAATCCCTTCTCCTTCAATGCGTTATACTGAGCCAGACCGGTCTCATCAATGAGATACATGGCCTTTTCCATGGTATAACGGATATACTTGTCATCCGGGGCCAGTGTGAAGAAGAAATGGTGAAACATCTCTATGTCACTCTTGGCTTCCACATCGAAGGTCTCTTCCATCGTGGTCTGCTTCACGAGTATAGGGACGTTACCATCCAGTACATATACCTTTTTATGGGCATCACTCACCATGCCTCTGGCTATGAAGATGCTGCCCAGGCTGATAACCACGCAGCCCACCAAAAAGAGGCTGCTGATGATCATCACCATTTTGATCTTGTTTTCCAAATTCTGTAAAACTGCCATATTCTTATTATTTGATCGTGTTGTTAAGACTATTTCGGCATCAGACTCATGGCACTTTGCTTGGCAGAAGCTGCCACACCTTCACCGAAGTTTCTGGTACTGAAAGCCGTATCACCCTCAGGAATCATCCATGCTGCCAGGTCCGGCACCAAATTCAGGCACTTCAGCGACACAATGGAAGCCACCAGCAGGTAACCGCAGGTCATGAAGGCATTTTGGATATATCCTGTAATTTCTCCTTTTCCTGCCGTGATGACAGTGAGGTTCTCCACCTGTACACTGATAACAATATCAAAGAGAAGGAGGACGTAAAAGCCCACAAAGTAAAGCATGGCACCATAGAAATGCACCGTGAGGTAACGGGTAATCCACTTAGCCCATGCACCTTCCCACTTGGGCAGCACGGAGAAAGCCCATTGGATAGGGCCAAAGATTGTGAGCATACCCAGGAGAATCTGCTGGCAGAATATGGTGCTCCACCATCCGATTCTATAGATGACCAGTGCCAGGAACATAACGATTTTGTCCAAACCTATAATCAGGCCTGCAAAAATAGACCTGTCTGCTGCTTCCTGTGCCAGCTGCTCACCTTCCTGCTTCTGCTCGATATCTTCTATCTGCATGGAAGCATCCTGGACGATTTCACTCAGGATGATTTCCTTGGCAACCTTCTGAGTAGGGGCAATCTTGTGATACATGGAGTCTCGCTTCTGTATCAGGGGCATGAGTTCATTATACTTCTCGCTCACTTGAACCGCCTCTGCCTCATAGAGGTCATGGGTATAGGAACCGATACAATTGGGAATGAAAGCCAGTGCATCCAAAATACTTCCATTGTTGTTGGTGGATGATGGATACCAGAAGCACATGACCAGAGATATACCCAGTACCTTCATGATCTTGACCACATCGATGGGTTCGCCCTTGACGAGCATCTTGTAGGACATGGAACCGGCCACAATGATGGAAAACAAGGCTCCAAGTGCCATGCTCATCTGGAGAATGTACCAGAAGGGACCATCCGAACCGATAAAATCGGCACTGCATAGAAACTCGTTGGTTCTAAACACAACATTGTCTATGTCTTCCTCAAACAGGTCCACTCCGATGGTTTTTGAGAGGTCAGAGATATAACTTCCCATACCACTTGTAACACTGCCTGTGGAGGTGTCTAAAAATAAAGATGTAAATGCCATTATATTTCTTTTTCTATTTTTTGTTTCTTGCTTTTATCAGGGTTTTGCACCAGAAAAGCCATCCACAGCCATGGCAGCCTGCCATCTTCTGTAGGCATCCGAGGCAATAACCGTGTTGGAAGTATTTCTTTCAACCCTGGTGTTATTTTCAGAGAATCTCTTTCCTTTTTTCAATGAGTTCCAATACAGGAGTTGTTTGACCAATGTCACATTTCTCTTCACGATGTCTTGATAGATAGCCAGATACTCTCTTTTCCTCATACCCAAATCCTGGTAGGATTCATGAGTAATCTTGATGGCTGTTTCAAAACAGTTGTAGATGTTGCGCCAATTCCGGTAATCGCTGGAACTTCCGCCACAGGAAACGATATGGTTGATGTTCTTATCGAAGAGCAGCATCTTGGAGTCCAGTTTCTTCTTCTCCAGAACCCACGACAAATCAGATGCAGAGGAACGGGAAACGATATTCAACGCCTCCACCTTGGCTCGTTCCACATAATCGGAATCCACCTTCTCTGCCTCATTGACTTCCTTGGACGTATTGGCCATGACATCCGTTCGATAGGCAAGCTTGTTTCTTAGATTGGCATCTCTCTGGTAATTCTTATGCAGTGAATTGTAATACCAGGCAGGAGAGAGGACACCAGCACCCGTTTCCATGGTGGTGAACTGGTTCATGATATCCCTTTCGTGGATATAAGTAACCTCCTGTGCCTGACCATGCAGGCTCACCAAGCTCAGAAGCATGGACAAGAGACCTTTCAGATGATTTCGTTTCATACTTTATTCTATTAGTTGAACATGTTCATTTCTTCCTCCAATAAGGCTGCCACCTCCCAAGGGCTTATGGGTGAATGACTTTTTCGCCTGAAGATGGTTGAAGACCCGGTGACCGGATTTCAGCCATCTGGTATAGGAATCCCTCACGATTTCCTTGATGGTTCTAGCCATGAAGATTTCCTTTTTCCAATACCCAAGTCGGATGGTCATATAAGTGTGTATATCCAAATAGGCATGGTATATACTGCTATCGATGTGGTCCATGCTTTCATTGATGTGCTTTAGAATCATCATCAGATTGGCAGTGGTGCATTCCGTTGCTCCTGTTACGATGAGCGACAATTCTCCATAGGACTTATAGAGTTCACCCACCTCGTCTCTGATATCTTCCACCGCCCTGTTGGTGGTATTCAGAATCAATGTATCCGATGACCACACTGCGCCATGGGAGAGGATCTTATCATGATAGGTATCGATGAGTTTCCAATATCTGGTGATATTTCTCTTGATACTCGTATAGGTGTTGACACCATGGAAGGCAGTTGCCGTTCCCTGAAGCACCAAGTCCATGATATCGAAACAGCGCTTGTACTTGTCAAGCTGTTCTGCCACCTTGCGATGGTCAGTGATTTTCTTACTGCTTTGCTTATGATACTCATAAACACCCAGTTCTGCGATAGCTCTCACCTCCAGCAGGGTTCTCACCTTCTTATGGTTGGCAATCATGGCCTCCAGGGAAGCCGGATCATTCAGTGCCCGGATAGAGGAGGGTAGGATACATATCACCAAGAGTAAAATATACCTTTTGAAAAGGCATTCCATGAAGAATCTATTCATACACTACAATTTTATTGATCATTAGAACCGCCATTATCCTGCTGCACAGTCTTATGAGTCAGTGACGATTTTTTCATTGCCTCCAAGCCTGCACCTTCCCAACGTCTGAGGGCATATTCTGCAATGCCGTTTCTGCCGCTTCTGCTGACCACGTCAAAGATCTGTCTTTTGAGAAAGTCCAAGATACATTCCCTCTGTGTCATCACTTTTTCGATAAGAACCAGCTGGGCAAAGATCTTGGTCAGTTCCTGTTCCACATATCTTGCAACCTGTAGGCGGTCACCAGCAAGGAGAAGGTGGATACCGTCTTCATCATCATCCTCTTCTGTCGGATTGGAAGCATAATTGTATCTCACTGAGACAGCACAGTTTGGAAGGTCTTCCATCCATTGCTTAAGTCGCATGTTGACCTCCTCTGCCCTTAATTTCTCGCTCTGGTTCATATTGAGTTTCATGACTTCGATGACATTCTCAGAACTACTGCTGGAGGTAAGCTTGAAATCCACAGACAGAACCGCGCGGTGTATGCGTACACCAAGCACATAGGTAGGCTTGCGACTTAACTTCAAAGAAGCAGTATATGTGACATTGGTTTTGGCATCTGCACAATAGCCATGTCTTACAAAGACATAGTCAGCACTCCCTTGCACCCATTCTCCCTCATCCAGCCATTGGATTTGGTACATGGAGGCCAGGCTGGCCATATTGTTGGGTATCCGATAGGGACCATCCAAATTGTCACTCATATCCTTGTAGTATTCATCCAGCGCATGAGTGGCTTGGGAGAGTTTCCCCTCGGCTTCTTTGAGTTGTTCCTTGAGAAGTGCCGTTTCATCGGACAGGGTATCATACTCGCCTTGAAGCTTTTTTGCAAGGGGCAAATTCCTGTTCATCTTGGCCTGACTGATTCTCTTGACCAGATTTCTCATCTTGGTATCATTGCCCTTGATTTCTGATTTCAGGGCATTGACCTCATCTGAGAATTCCTTTTGCTTTTGAAGCAATGCATTGGATCCATCATCTGCCGTTGGAGAATTGGACATGGCAAAGTCCTTGGACTTCGGCCATTCCAGCTTATTTCCCTGGCTGCCATTTTCCTTCCAGTTGAACGAGCCTTCTCCAAGGGTAGCTCCATCATCACATTGGGCGATAAAACTCACAGAATTACAGCCTTCCATTTTCTTCTCATCAGCCATGGTATAATATCTTGGATGATCACTACCCATCTCTATTGATATGGTTGGATGCTCTTTCAGGAATTTCTCATTTTCATCAATCAAGCCCTTGAGACGAGCCTTCATCTTTTGGATGAAAGTTTTTTTGTCCATTGTCTGAGAATCAAAGGTTTCCTCATAAATCTCCTCCCTGATATCCCAAGTGTCTGTCACCTTTACCTTGTAGGAGTTAAAACAGAAGCGTTCGTCATAGGAATGTTTAAAAAGTCCGCCTCCATAATGGCGCTTTCTATCCTCATGCTTCCTAGTATAGAGTATCGTACACTGGTGACCAGGATGCGCCTGGTTATATTCCTGACATTTATCTGCATTCCAGCCAGTAAGTTGGAAAAGCTTATCTTTCACTTCCTTGTCCTCATCCTGAGAAAGGGATTTATAACATGGAATCTTCCCATAGGCTTCACGTTTTTTACCACTGGTATGAATGTGCCATGCTTCTTTCCATCTGGCATCACCATATCCCTCATAGCTAGATGGACTATATTCACATTTAACTTCCGAACCAGAATCATGCTTGTAGATATACCATCTCTCAGTGTAATACTGTCCCTGTAGTTCCTTGATATAGGAAGAGATATATCCCGTAAGGTTATAGCCACTTGTCTGAAAGAGTTTTTCCACTGCATCTTCATTGCCTTCTCCCACCACGGCAAACAACAATTCCTTGATGTTACCGGCATCCTTAAAGGACTTATAGTGGTTTTTGAAGGACTTATACAGCTTGGTAATCTCCTTGGGCTTAGCCTTGAATATAGCACCAATCTTGCTGGCACTTTCCAGGTTGCTGTCATAGGCGGCTTTTCCTGCCTGCGCAATGATACTTCCCAGATTCTTGTAATCCTCAGCTATTTCCTCTTGGGTGATGCCTGTTCCAAATTCCCCCAATTTTCCCAGAAGCGACTTCCAGTCCACTTCTCCGAGCTGCGCCAAATCGAATATTTTCTGGAGATCTTCATTGAGAACCAAGAACCTGATGTCCTTGAAGGAACGCTTACCGTTAGTAACCACCACCTCAAATTGCTTGCAAAGATTCTCCACATTCGTTGTGGTCTTTAATAGGTAGGGCCCCCAATGGATGGCATTATCCGGCTGCTTTAGCATCTTTCCCGCCACAGTAATGAACTTCGGCATGATACCGTCCTTCACCAAACGGAAGATTCTTTGGTAATAATAATTCTCCTCTGAGGCAAAGAGTCCCGGGTTACGCCTTGCGTTCCTCAACTTCTTCATGCTCTGGAAGATACCGGCAGATGCCAAGCCTGCAGACTGATAATGATCAAAGATTTTATTGATGTTACTGGCCGTATTCCCTTCCACCAATGTTTCCGTTTCATAGGCAGCAGACATAGCCGCGGCCGTCACCTTGTCTATATTCACACTGCTCCAGCTCAGTGACCAAAGAGGAGAGCAAATAAGAAAGGATAAGATGATCGATGCTAAGATTCTTTGCATGGTTCTTTTATGATGACTGTTTATAATTGAATACTTTTCTTTCCTTGAGAACCTTCTGGGAGAATTCCAGGGATTTCTGGATACCACTCAAATGCCAATCGCTCACAAAGGTCTCGATGGCGGTTCTATAGTCGGACCCCAAGCGTCTCTTATAGAACTTCAGTGCTTCTTTCTCCTGCTTCTCCGTCGTGTAGGCCATATAGCACTCAGGAGGTTCCTCCACTCCAAAGACATCGCCCACCAGACCTCTCTTGATAAAGACCTCCTTGAACGGAGACCTGCCTTCCTTGTTGTCAAGGCCATTGATTGTGAAAATCTTCTGGCAGTCATTCTCTGTAAGAGCCAGGGTTGCCTTTATTTCCGAGAACTTATCCTTGAATTTGCTCTGGTCCAGCAACATGAACACATCTGAATTGTTGACAATGGCTTCCTTGACAATGGGAGAGGAGGTGATATCCTGGATTTCCTGGGTGACCACACCCACCATTGCCCAATGTTTGCGGGCCGTCTTATAGAGATACTTGATATAGTTGGCCATCACGGGTGTGGCGATAGCTTTCCATGCCTCTTCTATGACCAGGCATTTTCTGCCTTTCTTGATTCTCATTTTCTGAGTGAAGACATCCATGATAATGAGAACGATAAGAGGAAAAAGGATAGGATCATCCTTCACTTTGTCGATCTCAAAGACAATGAATTTCTCGTCAAACAGGGATGCATCCAAGTCATTGTTAAGGATGTGTTCCTGCTCACCACCGCGATAGAAAGGCTTCAGAATGGCCGCAAAGTCATGGATTGCAAACTCAATGTTCTGCTGGACAATCAACTGCGGGATTCTTTCAAGGGCAAACTCATAATAGGAATTGAACGAAAGTTCCTGAACTCTGAGATTCTTTCTCTGTCTCTCCATCTTATCAATCTTACGCTCAATGCGAAGGAGATAATTTTTCTCTATCAACTCTGGAGTAAGGCGCTGAAGCTGATGAAGGGCAGCTTTCTTCTCTCCTTCAGTGGCAGCAGTATCATCCAAAACAGCCTGGAGCTTATCAATGAGTCGTGCATTTCTGGAAGAAGTCTCCTTTTCCTCCATGATACGATCATAGCGTTCCTCCATTTCCTGCTCATACTGGTCATACTTACCATTCTTCTTATCCTCAAGTAGCAGCATCTCTTTCAGCTGGCTTCTTTCCTTGGTACTGAACTTTTCAAAGGGATGAAAATAGGCCTCATAATATTCCGTAATGGTTTGATTGATAATGGTATCTTCAATCTTTGTGGGATAATCTGTTCCCTTGAAAAGCTGAAAGACAAGACTTTTCAGGAAGTTCTTCTTCTCACCAAAATTCTCCTCATACTCCAACTCTGTTATCTTGAAGGGATTCATAGAGATGGGCTTTTCCTTGCTGTAGGAAATGTAGCTTCCTTCAAAATAGTTGCAGATTCCCTCATAGCTGTCGCCCGTATCCACAATGACCACATCTGTATCCTGCTCATAATACTGTCGCATCACGGAATTCATGAAAAAGCTCTTGCCGCTTCCACTTGGTCCCAGTACAAAGAAATTGGAGTTATTGGTATATTTCACCTTACCTTCCTTTCCAGTAATGTCAATGGGAAGAGGCAGTCCCTGTCGGTCAGTATAGTAACACTTCAGAGGCGAATTGTCACCCTGCTGCTGATGCTCCTTATACATCAGGCAAAGAGCCGGCTCCGAAAGCGTGAGGAATCTGTCATAGTCCTCATTGAGTTTGAAACAGTTGCCAGGGAAACTGGCTACAAAGAGTTCCAACTGGTTATAGGCTCTCTTCGATATATGAATACTGTGCCTAGAGAACATATTCTCCAGGGAATTTGTAATCTTCTGGAAGTCTTTATCACCAGCTATCTTGATCACCATATTATAATGAGCATAAACAAGCATCTTACCGTTTCGGGCGATTTCCGACTGAACCTTTTCTATGTCCTCAACGGCAATCTGGTTGTTAGGATTGGGAATGGAAGCATGACGGTTCTTTTTTTTGTCAAGCTTCATGACTTCCTTCTTTTGATTTGGCAAAAAGATAACCTGATTATAAACCAAGGTATCTACATCCGGGAGAGAATCCAAAGCTGAGAGCAAATCCTCTGAAAGGATGCTGTTACCCACCTGATTCTCGGAATAGGGACGAATCATGCCAGGCAGGCCTACCTGATCCACATCCAGGAGACTGTAAACCTTAAGATGGTTGTTTCCCATGCCAATCTCCTCACCGGTAACCCTGAAGTTACTCATGGATACACGAGAATGATTGAAATCCATGGCAAAGAAACGGTCTGCAAAGATTCTGCAATCCTCAGCTCTAAGGAATGAGCTTTCCACGTCACAGCCATTCAAACGGTCATGAACCTTTTGGAGCTTCACTAGAAAATCCTTCCACTTGGCAGTGTCATAACTATGTATTGTTCCACTTTTACCCTTCTGTGTAATAATCAGATAGGTTTCATGTGCCACATATGTGCGGCCATTGAAAAAACGGAAGTAGGAATCGGACAGAAAACGTTTGGCTGCAGTTTTATCCTCATGAGCTGCAATCTTGTTCATGTCAAACTGCTTGCGTACGAAAACATCCTGTTTATGCAAGGCATATCCTTCACCCAACAATTGCAGTAGAGAAGTGAAGAGATCCGTGAATTCATAATAGCTGGCCTTGGAAGCAGAATACTTTCTGATAGGGTTCTTGATTTTGAGGACAGCAGAATAATCACCACCTTTTGTATAAACTATTCCCATACCATTTACATCTTCCACACTGAAATAAATGTCTTCGAAAACCTTGGGTCTCTTTCCTCCAGTGCCAAAGGCACAAACGGATATGCCCATGCCTGCCAGTATGGCGACAAAGAGCGTTACCACTGCGATTGCTACCATGTTGTTGAATCAATTTATTTTGTTATTATACCTAATAGCTTTTAGAACGGGCATAAATAAAGATGCCCTTGGGAGACTTCTTACTATGCAGGCCCTTATGCTGCTTGATGAAAATCATCCCTCCACCCACACACAAGAAAGTGGTAAGCAGGATGAGTCCAACAATGAATCCGAATATGATATAGCCAATGAGAAAACCCAGAAGGCCCCCTCCTACAGCACCTGCGGCCCAACAGATGTATCTTCCCTTCAAGCCCATGAATTCAAGGGGCTTTTGAAGCCCCTTGAAAACTGGATAATCCTGGAATCTTTCCTGCTCTATGTTACTCATATCCAAGGATTAGAGACCAAAGAACAAAGGCAGACACTGAGCTGCTGCGATGAGGAAGATACAAGCACCTACAATCATCATGATGCTCTTCTTGACATCCTGCTCCTCGTTGTTCATCTTCACATACACACTGATGGCACCAATCATGGCCACGATACCGGCAATGGCATAGCACAAGTTGGTCACAACAGGTACATATCGTTTCAAGCTCTCAGTGGAGGTTTCGATAGCAGCGAGACCTGCATCCACATCCTGAGCAAAAGTTGACACGCTCACAAAAAGGAGCATCATTGAAAGCATACCCATACGAGGGTTCACTACGAAAGCCTTGGCTTTCTTAACTGTGGCTGCGGCACCCTTTTTCGCGCCACTAACCAAATTACTGATTACTTTGTTCATTGTTTGTCTTAGAATAATTAAATGAATATATGTTATATTTTTTCTACCATAAATGGTCTGTTACTCCATATCGGAAACCGAAAAACGCAGGGAATACAAATGTTGCCGAAGCCAGGAATATCAGGCTTCCGATGAGTATCAGAACACTCTTGGCAAATCCATCCTCACCTGTTTGCAGTTTGATGTAGATGTTAATAGCGCAGTAGAAGCTCAAAAGAGTGGCTATGACATACGTAAGCTGTGCCACGTAGGAACACATGGTGAGTACATAAGTCACCATATCGTAAAGCCTGCCGGTGCTTCCGCTATAATCGGTTGTTCCACAATTGGCCATCGCCAGTTGGGAAATGAACAGCAACAGGAGAAACATGGCTGGAATCTTGACTTTATCCTTCATACGAAATGATATTTATAACGACATGTTGGCAAGACTCTCTGACATTTGATCCAACAGCATTTCACCCTCTATCATGTGTTGACGGAAATCCTCGGATGCCATTTCATGCTCGGCATCGGCACGATAGGTGATCATCTCATTCTTGGCATTGCGAATTCTCTCATACACCTCACTCGTCTTCATGTTCTTGACATCTTCAACAGTCATATAGGTGCCTTCATTATGAGGTTGGCCAGATGCCGGCTGAGAGTCACCAACTTCATGTGATATAGGATGAAGGATATTGTCCTCGTCCACATCCACAGGTTGTTCCTCTTCTTCATGCTGAGTATCTTGCTCCTCAGCAGTTTTGATAAACTCTACATCATCCTTCCTGATCTCTGGATTGATTTTCCTCAGATCCATTAAAATGACCACGGCATAATAAAACACCAGAATGAAGGTCAATACTAAAGCAAATATGCTAAATGTTCCCATTTTTATTTTATTGTTAAATTCCTGAATCGGCTGCAAAGGAACAGAGTTTTTTTGAGATAGAGGGGATAAAAAAAATTAAACTTATTTTTTAACTAAAATATGGGCATTTATGTAAAAAAACGGGCTATGAAGTGTTAAAATTAAGGCGTTTATTTAGCAGCTATTTTGGCATAAGGATGGAATTTTCGACAACCGGATTGGTTGATTTGAGTTTTTTCTATCTAACTACTTCGTTTTTGTCATGCGGGAAAACCTCAATTTTTCAATACCATCTCCAGGCTGTCCTTCACCACAGGCTTTTTTCTTTGCAAAGGTATGGTTGTCCTGGCAGACTCCAAGCACCACCTAAAGGATTAGAAGCATAAAACTTGTTTCGGCAGCCTTCCGCAATCAGAGATTGGGTATTCCGAAAAAGTTTGATGTTTCTTGCTTGGCTTTCTGCCTTTGGTGGACAAGCCATCTTTTATGCACGAAAAAAGGCATAGTGGTAAAGGTTACGCTGGAATGTAATTTTAAAAAAAATCTCGGATTCTCCCAAAACAAAAGTCCTAAAAAGGCTGGGTTTCAGGAAATCTAGAATATATTTTTAATGTTGAACTTTTAAATAGTAGAAATCATGGGAAAAGTAATTTCACCAAATGACAAGGAGTTTGCAGACGTGTTCTCACGTTTCGTTAATGGCAAGATGGGTAATGCTCAGCTTACTGGAGAAGAGTTGGCTAATGACCATCGTTACTTAGTGAATGAGAAATTCAAGGTGGCAATGGCATTCATTGACAAGCTCGCACAATGCCACGAGCACGGATGGTATGACCCACGTGATGAGTGGGCGTGTACATTGGCGGCATCCATCATGGCGCATTTGAAGGATAAGCAGCTTTATTATTCACAAATAGAAAATCAGTAGGACTATGGCGAATTGGGCACAGTCGGATACCGAATTGAAGGTAAGCAAAAGGACCTCCAGGAGATATATGAGCTTTTCGGAGAGTTTGACAAGGGTGAAAGAAAGCCATTTGATGAGCTTTCTGCCAAGAATTGGGAAGGTAACATCGCATGGGCTTTGGGAGAAGACATCAAGGATTACTATCTCAGAGGTTTCATCCAAAGTTGTGAAATAGCGAAAGGGTTACTCACCATTGAGGCAGAGGAGGCATGGGGAACATCGGATTTCCGTCATATTCTTGAAAAGCACTATGAGGACATGAAGGTTTATTTCATGGTGGAAGAGGAAGGAAACGAAGTTTATGCCACGAATGACTCCGAAGGCAAGTATTTCAGTTGCCGTTTCGTGGTGAATTCCTGCCTTGACGGGTCATATGAGTGGGAGTATTTCAATACGGAACAGGAAGCACTCCAGTACATCGCAGAACGCTTGGAACTTGATTCCATCACCACCGAGCAGCTGGCAACATGGCAGGAATGCCATGTGAATGGGGATGATTACATGAATTTCAATCAATACAAAATTGTAGCATAAAAAAGGTAACGGAGAGGTTAACCACCTCTCCACATATAATAAGGTATGGAATACATCGATTTTACGAAAAAGAAGATAGAACTTCACAAAGAAATTGAAAATGCCATCAAGAACATGATGGCGGAAAAGGGTGTAACGGAAATTGACCTCACACAGGATGAGGAGCACTATGATGCGGGATGGGTGATTAGAAGAGTTGAAAACGCCAGTGAACTTGAAGAAGTACAGGTGGCATACATCAAACTCTATGGCAATAGTCTTTTCTATAAAGGCGAGAGTGCTTGGGAGATAGATGAAGAATGGATACCATTCGATGTCACGGACAATATATTAGCTGGTTGCATTGACTCTGTTTATGATGCTATCTATCAGAGAATCTGATATTCAGATATAGGGGCAGGGGTGAGAAGCGCCTGCCCCTTTTATGGGCGGAGGGTGTGTCATAAGTCTATGGCGCACCCTTTTCGTTTTTTCTCCTTTTTCCAGATACGGAACTGAAAAAATTGTTTTTATTTACAACAAAGCCCAAACTTTCACAAGCTCGGGCTTTGCCTTTCCGCAAAAGATTTGTATCTTTGCAGAAAACTTCTTTAAGTATGGCAAAGATACAAATAAAATCTGAAACTCGGCATGAATTGAGCTTTTTTCCTAACTCTTTCGATGATTATGTGCCAAAAGACAGCAAAGTTCGTATGGTGGATCGTATTGTTCGCAGTATGGACATCAACCCTCTCATGGATACCTATGATGGGATTGGTGCTCCTCCTTATAGTCCGAAGATGCTTCTAAGTTTAGTTGTTTTTGCCTATATCAATGGCGTTTATTCCTGTCGTGGCATAGCGGACGCACTTAAATACGATGTTCGCTATATGTGGATTTGTGGAGGTAAGCAATTATCTTTCGCAACAATCAACCGCTTTAGATCCAATCATATGATTAAATGCATCGACTTTTATTTTGATGCAGTTGTCTCCATATTGGTTGAAAAGGGCGTGATTAGTCTGGAGGAACAATATGTTGATGGTACTAAGATAGAGTCGAAAGCAAACAAGTACACGTTTGTATGGAAGAAGACTGTGGAAAAGAACAGGGCTAAGCTCTTGGAAAAAACCTCTGCTGCATTGGCTCAGATAAAAGAACAAATTCGCCTGAATGGCGGGAGTGACATTAAGGAAGAAGACAGCGAGCCAGCCACTTCCGCCAAGGATATAAAGAGAAGTACACGTTTGTGTGAGAGGCAAGCGAAGAACCTTCCTAAGGCAAAGCTTACAGGAAGAGAGAAGCAAAAGCTAAATACTCAGATAGATCACTTGTTCAAAGCCTCGGACAAACTGTGCGAGTATGAAAAATCACTGGATATACTGGGCGAGAGAAACAGTTACTCCAAGACTGATCCCGATGCGACCTTCATGCGCCTCAAGGAAGATGCCATGAACAATGGGCAGACAAAGCCTGCCTATAACCTTCAAATTGCGACAGAGAATCAATATTGGACGAATTTCGCCCTTTATCCCAATCCAACAGACACCCTGACCTTCAAGCCTTTTTTGGATAAGTACAAGAAAAGATATGGAAAGCAATCCAAGAGCGTCACCGCAGACTCAGGGTATGGCTCGGAGGAGAACTACGAGTACCTAGAGATGGAAGAGATGATGGGTTATGTAAAGTACAACTGGTTTCACAAGGAACAGCATAAGCCTTTCAAGGAGGATGCCTTCAACCAAGCGAACTTCTACTACAACAGGGATGATGACTATTATGTCTGCCCCATGGGACAACACATGGAACCTTGTGGACAACGGCAAACGAAAAGTGATTCCGGCTATGTGTCTGTCATTACATTATATAGAGCACAACGATGTGATGGATGTCCGCTTGGAAGTCTCTGCAAGAAATCCAAAGGCAACAGAACCATATATGTCAACCATAAACTGAATGCATATAAAAAGGAAGCCTTCCTGCTACTAACGTCTGAAGAGGGCTTGAAACACAGAAGCCAGCGACCGATAGAGCCGGAAGCTGTATTTGGGCAGATGAAGGCAGATATGCATTATAAGCGATTCAGGCATTTTGGAATGGACAAGGTTTACATGGATCTAGGATTGTTCGGAATGGGATTCAATTTGAAGAAATATTTGGGTATAAAACGATAAAACTCAATTTTGTTTTTTTATCGTCAGGGATAACTATGCCCTTTTGTGAACTTCCTGCCTGTTTATAATAGAGAAGATCGGAAAAAGTAAAATTTGCAGACGATATTATATGATTCCCTTTTTGGAATAGGCTACGATACTTCTAGGATTATACAATAAATAACATAAAAGAGGGTGCGCCATAGACTTATGACACACCCTCGTTTTTTGTATCTACGACGAATAGAAAAGGCATGGTAGCTTAGGTGAACCTTATGCGAGTCTTTTCAATTTTAATCCTGCTTTCTATCAGGGACAAAGTCCAGATGATAAAAATGAAGATATGTGGTAAAGTCCTAAGCTGAAGGAAAACCAATCATCTGAAAAAATAATTATCAACCCATACTTTGCGGTTGTTCCAAGGGTCTATACACCTCGACAAAAGGGTGTATAGACCCTTTTTCCTATTGCATGATGTCTTCAGGTAGAAGTATCTTAGCTTCTTCGTTCATATAAGTAGGGGCTTCTTTCATAAACAAGACAAGATGTACCTGCTGTCCTTTCTTAATAAAAGGAAGATATTTCGCCTTTTGCTCAAGAGTTTCCATCAGGCGGTCAGCACTATCATTGTGTGTCCATTTACATTCGCCAATCAATATATGTTTCTTATCTATTGATTCTGCTACAACGTCCAATTCTACCATTTTACCATCCTTTTCTTCTGGCGGAAAAATTTTACCCCACCATCGGGAAGCCACATTGTAGGCAATGCCATCTATGACATTGCCACTTACGTAATCACGGCATAGTAACTCCCAACATTGGCCAATAAACTGCGGTAGCTGGATTTCCACAACCTGCATCACCGTATCAATCTTTCCCAACTCAAGGATAGAACGATAAGGCACGATAAATTGATAATGGAATCTGAGAAGTGAGTCGTTGATGTGGTAAAGTCCCTTTTTGCTTTTTTTCGGATTGTCGCCAAAAGGTACCTCTCTTCTTATGTACCCTAAATCTCTTAATTTGCCTAGAGGCTCTGACAAGGAGTTGGCTTCCTTACCAGCCCTGGATGCTATTTCTGAAAGTTTGTTGGCGCCATTACCGATAATAGTGAGTAAGGTTGATGCCTGAACGGTATCTCGCATATCATCACGAAGCAGTCGCTGAGGTTCTTCCATCAAGGGGCCTTGTGGATCAAGCAACACCTTGCGAATCGCCGTTTTTGTATCAGGATAGTCACGACGCAATTCCCAATAGCGAGGCACACCGCCCCATATTGCAAATTCTTCTACCGCTTGCACGGCATCACACTCCATTGCCTCCCTCATATATTGAGCCGCAATCGGTTGCATCTTGATAATCTCATTGGCAAGTCCATAAAGTGGTGACTGGCGATTGAGCACATAGCCATGCATCAATTGTTGTGAAGAACCGCAAAGAACAAAATCAAACTTTAAGATTTTCTCGTTCAGGAGCTTTTGAATGATGGAAGGAAGTGCCTCACAGCTCTTTACGAGATAAGGAAATTCATCCAGACATACCATGATTCTCTGAGATAGTTGATTATTCATACTGCGGAAAAATGATTCCCAGTCGGGATAGATAACCTTGTCGAACCCATCAATGACTGTTGCCACAGATTTGGCAAAAGCAGATCGCTGTACTGCCTCTGTAGAAGTATCACTCAAGAAGTAAATAGCCTGTTCTTGACTATTCACAAGATATTTGATGAGCGTAGATTTTCCTATTCTGCGACGACCATATATAACGATAAATTGGGTGTTCTCTCGTTTCAGAGCTTCTGTTATTCGGTCTGTCTCCGCCTTTCTATCTATTAATCTATTATATTCCATAATGTTATGCTTTATTATTATCGTTCACAAAGATAATCTTTCTGAACGATAATTCCAAATATTTGAGCAACAATTAGTTGCTTGTTATTGTTATTTAACTATTAATCGAAATCATTAAGTAGTATTTGCATGTTCTTTACTGAGCCCACTTTAAAAAGTAAGGTCTGTTTAAGATGTTTATATTTCACGAAAATAATCTCTGCTTTATGCTGTTATCTGGAATATTTTTCGTATCTTTACACCATCAATTAAAAGAATGACTATGTTTAAAAAGACAGATCCGAATCCTCAGTTAGATATATTCACGGCTCCCTCAATGCAGTCAGGAAGTCTTTTACCAAGGAATACGGAATTGTCTTCTGACCTACTGTAAAATTCTTGGTGATGAAATCAAATTCACCGGCAGCACTTGCCACTTCAGTTTGTGCTCCTGCAACCATGGCAATAGCTGAGAATGCTGATACTAGTAGAGTTTTCTTCATGACTCTTCATTTTTTTGATATGAGATGCCCCTCTCATACCGGTTATTTTGATGTTTAATCTGCACTGCATTGCGAGTCGTAGGGGGCAGACGAATCTTATGATGAAGACAGAGATGACAACGCCTCACAAAGACACTGCAAAAATACTTATTTTTGTCCTAGCAGCCAAATATTTCTCATCGTTTTACATCAAATAACCTTTAAGTTGTGCTTGACGTTGATGATGTAGGGAAGCACTGACTGTGGGGGTAAGTCAAATATATACCATCTAATGAGAGCATCATGGTTCGGATGATATGGAGGAAATTAAATTTTATTTAAATCTTACCCTATTTTACTCTTTTCTATCTGATATTTTGTATCTTTGCAAGTAGGTGGCATCTTGCCATCTGAATCATCATCTTGAGTTATGAGAAAAATCATATTCATCGTATTAATAACAGTAAGTATTATGATGGAAGCTAAGATTCGCAAACCTGCTGTAGCAGGAAGTTTTTATGCTGGCGATGCCAAAGAACTCCGCCAGGATGTTCAGAATTGTTTCTCTAGGTGCAAGAACCCTTTAATGGAGAATATACAGGCAGTAATCGTACCTCATGCCGGCTACGTGTTCTCTGGGGTGACTGCAGCATCGGCATTTGCTGCCATCAATCCGGATGCTGAATATGAGCACATCTTTCTCCTGGGACCTAGCCATCATGTGTATTTGGGGAAGGCATCAGTAAATATAGGTGCTTCTGCCTATGCCACTCCTCTGGGAAATGTTCCTGTAGATACCGCTCTCTGTAAAGACCTTATGGAAAAGAGTGATGCTATTACTTATGCTCCAGAAGCACATGAGAGCGAGCATTGTCTGGAGGTGGAACTTCCATTTCTGCAATATCACATGAAAAAGATACCATCCATTGTTCCTATCATCATTGCCACGCTGGAATTGACGACCTTGAAGAAGATTGCTGATACCCTGAAGCCCTACCTGAATGAGAAGAATCTTTTTGTTATCAGCAGCGACTTCTCGCACTATCCCGCATACAAGGATGCAGAGATTATAGATGGACTTACCAAAGATAGCATCATGACAGGAAAGGTAGAAGCATTTGTGAACGCCACCCTTCACAACCAGGAGCTTGGCATTGACCATCTGGCAACGAGTGCATGTGGCATGGCTCCTATTGCCACATTGTTGATGATGACAGAAAATGATGCAAAGATCAAGCCACATCATGTTATGTACTGCAACTCCGGTGATTCCCCATATGGCGGAAAAGACAAGGTTGTAGGGTATCATTCTTTTGTTTTTACTACTGAAAACTATGGTTTTGATTTAACTTCTGAAGACCGAAAGATGCTCAAGTCTATCGCTTATCATACCATCAAGGCTACTCTTGAAGGTAAGAAGTATGAGCCAGGCAAGTTATCTGATGTTCTTCTTACAAAGTGTGGAGCCTTCGTCTCTCTGCACAAAAAGGGAAGACTCAGAGGTTGCATCGGACATTTTGGTGAAGACATGCCACTATATCAGGTAGTTGAACACATGGCAAAGGCGGCAGCCTTTGAGGATCCACGCTTTTATGGGGTGAGCACGGAGGAACTGGATGATATTGATATCGAAATCTCAGTACTCACGCCGATGAAACGCATCCAAAGTATAGATGAGTTTGAACTGGGCAAGCAGGGAATTTTCATGCGCAAGGGCTATCATACGGGTACTTTCCTTCCACAGGTGGCTGATGAAGTATCATGGACCAAGGAAGAATTCCTGGGACATTGCTCTCAGGATAAGGCTGGAATAGGTTGGGATGGCTGGAAGACAGCTGAGCTTTATACTTATGAGGCTATTGTATTCTAGTAGCCGATATTCAGATGATTGTGTAATCATGAAATGGTTTGGGTATGAAAGAATGTCGTTTTTATCAGAAAGTTGATAGGGAAGGAGAGTATGCTTCCAATACAGTAAGGTGCCAATTATGTCCCCACTGTTGTGTTATCTTGGAAGGCAAGCATGGAAAATGTGGCAGCAGATGGAATTTTAACGGAATGCTTTACTCTGTTGTTTACGGTAAACCGTGTGCTTTGGCAGATGATCCTGTAGAGAAGAAACCACTGAATGAATTCCATCCCGGAACCCGATGTCTGTCTCTGTCCTGTACAGGTTGCAACTTCCGTTGTCTCAACTGTCAGAACCATGATATCTCGCAGGTACTTCCGTCTGCTGTAGATTTCTACGAGTTGTCTCCATCTGATATTGTAGATATTGCAGTCAAGCATCATTTGCCGGGCATTGCCTATACCTACACGGAGCCTCTTACCTATTATGAGTACATCTATGACATCGCCAAGGAGGCTCATTCCAGGGGGCTTTGGAATATCCTGGTATCTGCAGGTTACATCAACCCAGAGCCTCTTAGGGAGATAGTTTCACTCATTGATGCTGCCAATATCGACCTCAAGGCATTCTCTGAAGGTGTGTATCAGAAGCAATGTGGCGGTCATTTACAGCCTGTATTGGATACGCTTTTAACGATGAAGAAAGCAGGAGTGCATCTGGAGATAACAAACCTGCTGATTCCAGGGGTTAATGACAGCGAGAGCATGATAAGAGATATGTGCAGTTGGCTCAGAGACAATGGTTTTGCCGATTGTCCTCTTCATTTTAGCAGGTTTTTTCCACAGTACAAGATGCAGGATTCTGTACCTACACCTACTGAGACTCTTTTTACTGCCCGAAGGATTGCACAGGAAGAAGGGATGAGAAAAATATATTTAGGAAATATTTAACACAAAAATATAGATTGAAATGAACAAAACAGCATTAATTACAGGAGCCAACAAAGGTATTGGCTTGGGAATCAGTAAGTATCTAGGGTTAAGTGGCTGGGATATCATTATCGGTGCCCGCAATGAAGCAAGAGCCTTGGAGACTATGAACAAGTTGAAAGATGCAGGATGTACAGTGCTTGGTTGGGTGAAAATTGAACTCTGTGATCTCGACGGCATCAGTTTGGCGGCAAAGGAAATCAATGAAAAATATCCTTCGCTCAATCTTCTAGTGAACAATGCCGGTATTCCTGGTGATATGTCGAAGACCAGCTGGGAGACAGACATGAAGGATATCAAGGAGACTGCTGACGTAAACTACTTCGGCACCTTGGCCGTGACTCAGGCCCTTCTTCCGCTCATCAAAGCCAACAAGGGTAGAATCGTCAACATCACCGTTCCTAGTGAAATCAGTCCGTATTGGCATCCTCTGGCTTACGTGGCAAGCAAGGCTGCCCAGAATGCCATGATGGGTGTGATGGCAATGGAGTTTGAGCAGAACAACATACCTGTTGAGATTTTCAGCGTACACCCTGGTCCAACTACCACTGATTTGAATGGCAACATGGCTTTGCCTGGTTTCCATACAATTGATACAGTAGGCGAGAAGTTTGCAAAGCTCATCAATGATGGACAGTCCCATAATGGCGAATTCATAGAATTGTATCCTATCGTGAAGGAAGATTAAGGAAGAAAGAGAAGACTTTTTGAGATAGCACCGCAAAAGAGATTGACACATACTCAGAAGCTAAGACTTACACGTAGATGAGCACAACTAGGTGAAAGAAGTGACAAAATTTGAGTAGATAGATAAGATAGAGGGTAAGACAATTACTTACCCTTTACTTTTTTAGTCTGGTATCATAGTTTGACATGTTTGTATACAACAAAAATGATAGATTAATCATTGATTTGTAAAATATTCCGTATTTTTTTGCTTTATGTATTTATATAAAGATATAATTTTGGTTATTTGAAATTGTTTTTCTATCTTTGCAAACAAAAAGATTATGCTTACACAGGTTGATGCAGATAAAATATTGGCTACTCTAAGTTCGTAATAGACAAAGGAAAGCCTTGTAATACTTTTCATCTTGATTTAGTCAAGAATAAAAAGTATAGGATTTATCTGACTCCTGCCGATTCTATAGATTGTCCAAAAGAGTATCTTTTAGATATCAAAATAAGCGATAAGTTTAGAACAAAGATTACATTGCATACGCAAGAAAACAAGTCTTACTTTTGTGTATTTAGGCTGGACTTAAATGGTCCGCAACACAAAAATCCAGATGTTATTACAGCTGATGTTCCGGAAAAGTTCAGGCCTTATGCAGGAAAACTCATAGATGGAAGTCATGTACCTTACCACGTAGAAGGATATGGAAGTGCAGATTGGGCTATACCTGTAGAGTTTGATGATTTTCCTGCAAAGACTCTTACACAAGAGAATTATGCAAAGGAATTTGGAAATATTTTAAATGCTTTGAGCGACGTAATAAATTTACAGACAAAGCTAACATTTGAAAGTGAATTAATGTATGGGATGGATAGATAACAGAATAGCAGAATACTACCAATGGCTGAAAGACAACACGGCTATTAGAGAGGATAAAGGTACAGGATGGTTTTCTGTATCTACACCTTTTGTGGGGCTATTTTATGACAATATAGAAATTTTTGTCAAGAAAGAATCTGAGACTAAAATTTTACTTTCGGATGATGGCGAGACCATTGAAAATTTATTCCTTTCAGGAGTAGATGTGTTACGTTCACAAAAGCGTAAAGATTACATGCAAAAGGTTGCCAATAACTTTGGCATAAAGATAACACCAGAAGGAGAAATTGTCACAGAATCCAATGGCGCTGATTTTGCAAGAAAAAAACACAATATTATTTCTGCGATATCATCAATATCTGATATGTCAATGCTCTCAAATGATAAAGTAACTTCTATTTTCGCCGAAGATGTTGTATCTTATGTTGAAAGCTTAGATGTGTATTCAAATCCATCATTCTTAATAAAAGGAAGGTCTGGATTAGATTTTAGCTTTGATATACAGATTACAGGTAAAAAGAGCGAATTGGTTGTTAAACCCTTCAATGTATTGCGGCAAAATGGCATTGAACGTTTTCTGTTTTGCATGGGAGACATAAAAGAAGCAAGAGAAAAAGCAACAGGCAAAGAGTTAAAGAGTTTAGCTATTATAAACGACACTATAGAGCCTCCAAAGAATCTAATAAATGCTTTGGAAGAATATGGTACTCCAACTTTGCTCTGGAGCAAAAGAGAAGAAGAAGAAAGTAAGAATCTTTTTAAAATAGCATAAAATAATAGTAGAGGAGTGGTGCATAGCATTGCTCCTTTATCTTCCTATTTGATGAGGTGGGAAGGATGGACCACGTCAGTATATATCAGATTCTTCTGCCCTTCTTCTTGAAGAGTTCTCTCACCGTGACGAATCGGTAGCCTCTCAGCTTCAGTATAGGGATGATTAAATCCACTGCTTCCACGGTTGCTTCATTTCCCTCAAAGTCATGGAGCAGGAAGATGAGTCCGTCCTTTGCACTTTGGTTCATTCGCCTTACTCGTTCATCAGCTGAAACTTAAGATACCCAGTCCTCACATCCTTCGCCACAGATAAACCCTAGACAGATGTTGTCATACATAGTTTGGTTGACATTGATATAGGGTGGACGGAAAAAGACTGGCGATTTACCGGCATATTTCTTAACGAGAGAAGAAGTAGTCTTCACTTCATAACGGATGGAATCAGCAGAGAGTTGTGACATGGGGCTATGTGTAAGACTGTGATTCTCGATATCATGACCTTCCTTTTGAGCACGAATCATGACCTTGGCACTCTCCTGGGTGATGTTTTTTCCTATCACGAAGAAGGATGCCTTTACCTGATGTTTCTTGAGCACATCAAGCATATGAACTGTAGTGGTTGGGTCGGACCATCGTCAAAGCTGAGTGCCACAAGCTTTTCCTGAGCCTGAGCCATCCCCATCTGAAGGGTCAGAAACAACAAGAATGATAATTTCTTCATTTTCATCGTTAAGTGTTTGCTACGATTATGGGGCAAAGATAAGAAAAATATATGAATGCCGTATCTCCTTTGAATTATTTTTTTGATTAATTTGCCCTTTTTAGGGGGTATGACTGGCCTTTTTACAAATCAACAGTTAAATAACGCAAATATGTCAAATAAACAGAATTTTTTCTTTCTTTTTCTCTTTCTTTTATATATTTTCTTTATCTATTTCTTTCTTACTGTTACCAATAAATGTACCTGTTAACAGCTCTTAATGAGATTTGGTGGCTTCAACTATTCTGTCTATATTTGCAGACGAAAATCGGAGTATAAGAAATAATAAGGAGTATATGAAAAGAGCAAACAGCAAGCCGGCTGATCTCATACTCAGAATGTATGAGTCGGTCATCTTCCCGGGGAAATGCATACATCTTACAGGGGAGAAAAGAAGAAGTCTGCGTTCTGTATGGGCGTATGATATTTCCTATCTATATCCACGCATGGAAGATGGAATAGATTGGATGAAGTTCGGGTTATTTGAATCCCAAAAGCTCGATAGAAAGGTGCCATTCTACAATAGGCAGCAGGAACTGTTTTTGAAGATGGCAGAGAAGAGCAGCTGGATTGAGCAGTTTGTGGAATATCCTGAGGAGATTGTATATGAGGAGGAATTCACGCTTACATTCACTCCCGACTATATGATGGTCTTGGAGGATGGAAGTGTGGTGATGGTGATGCTGATACCTTACCATCTTTTCTCTACACAAACTGTACAACGCAAATGGTATGCCCTGATGGAATATTGCAAGATTCATGGCTATGGATGCGTACTGTTTGACATGGAAAGGGGTATCAGTTTGAAATGGTTGCTTCATTTATGGGAGAAGAAGGAGATGGAACAGTTCGAAAAGGAAGTACTGGAAGCGATGGATGATAGAAAGAGCCATTGGATAAACAGTATCACCCTGGGCAAGATCATGAAGAAGCATGGTGCCAATCTTTGTGACATTCAGGTTCTTGTTTTCAGGAACAAGCTCCTCTATATTCCCAAAGGTCAGAAAAGAAAGATAGGACTCATCAGACAATATTCTGATGATATGTTTGATTCACAACTAATTATAGACGCTCATGACAAGGATTATCACACATCAAGAAGAGACTCATTACGAGTTAGCTGCCAACTCTGAAAGCTTGGATTTCTGGAAGACATTAGGCTTCAGGATTAAAGGAACAGGGGAACGAGAAGACGAGTTCTATCTAAGAAAGACTTGTTCTTTCGGTATCAGGCAGCAACTGGGTGGGCTGGCCATCATACAAAGCAAGGGAAAGGAGGGTATAGCCAACAGATGGGGATGCATTCTGCTAGCTTGCCGATTTCAGAAGATTGAGTTATTTGCCTGTGATGAAGGAGAAGGGGTTCAAAAACTGCATTTCGTCGGTTACAAGGAGGGAGAAATGGAGATTTACGAATTTGATGGCAGCAAGCCCACCAAGATATTGGTACTGAAGCAGCTCTCAGCGTGATGTGATTTTTCTATCATGTTATTGTTCTTCCACATGGAGAACCTCACCCTCTTTATATCCTGGTGGCATGCCTTCACCGATACGCTTTTTCCGTGCAAAGGTAAGGCTGCTTCGCCAGATACCAAGTACCGCCCCATGCGAGCTATGAAGCTGGAATCTTTCTTGGCAGCCTTCCGCAATTCCGTCGGAATAGGGTATTCCAAGCAAGATTCCAGCTTCATTACTTGGCTTTCTGACCTGTGAGCAGCCAAATGGGGGGCACGAAAAAGGCTATGGTGTGAAGGTTATGCCGGAATGTCATAAAAAAAAGTTCGATTTTCTGTGGAAGAACAAGTTCGAAAAAAGGCTTGTGTTCAGGAAATCCAGAATTTTCCTTTTGAGGTCAGTTCAGGGGCATAGAAATCAATATGAGTTCAAACAGGTTGATGGAGTGAGCGTAAATGGATTGGCATCAGATTTTGGGGAGAATATACGGCAATGATGTATGCATCCGTACACATGATGCAGGTATACCACAAGTGTTAAAATATAAGATTAATTGTGCAGAGGAGGTTGATGTGGAGTAAAACCATTACCTTTGCATGCACAAAAAAGGATAGAAAGAATGAAAGCAAAAGAGATTATCTGGAAAGAGGTAAGTGTTTTGCCACATAGTGCAAACGCATATCCAAAGGGAAAGCCCTATAAGGGACAGATGATGATGGGGAGGGTATTTCCCGTCAGTAAGGCCCAGGCTATGGCTTTTGTAGAGATGGGATGCTGCATAGCGGAAATGAACTCCGAGGATGTAAGCATCGTAGAGAAACTGCTTGAGAAACACCACTTGGAGGGAAAATACCGATATGTGGGAGATAAGAGTTTCGTGAAACTCATCAACCAGAGCGATTTAGACAGGGCATTGAAGGCGGAGTATGCATTTTAGGGGAGTTGGATACAAATAAAGCCCCTTGACTCCTTTCGGAATACAAGAGGCTGAACCAAAGGAATTTCCTTGAAATGAAATGTGGAAGTTTCACAGCGCAAAGATACAGAAAATATCTTGTAATAGCAAAAGATATTGCAGATAGTTTAGGATTTTGAAAGAATATTAATAACATTTACAAAATATTGAATGATATGAAGAATCTAATGATGGCAGTGGTGATGCTTATCACCTGTACAACAAGCATGGCACAAGGAATCCAGGAACCTGAGTATATCGGTCAGGTGGCACTGGTGCAATCAGACAGCAGCCAGGTGGTCCTGGTAAAGGAAGAGGCAGAAATGAAGACCAAGACCTCTGGATTTGGATACATTCCTATTCCGGGAAGCAGTTTGCTGAACAAGGGTAAGACTTTCTTGAGAGTAAAAGGTGATACTTCACCTAACAAGATTGCCAAGGGAGAGGTACAACTCATTGTAAGAGTGAAGGACAACAACGAAGATCCGAAGAACTCCATTGGAGTGTTCCAGTTTGAGACCAAGAAGAAAGAGCGCAGATTCACGCTCGCCGAAGTTGGATTACTTTCGGGCATGAAGGCAACGACATCCTTCAATACCGTTCCATACGAGGCAAAGAAGATTGGGGCCAGTTCATACATGGTGACCATTGTGAACCTGCAGCCCGGAGAGTATGGTGTGACCACAGCAGATTTCACACATATCTCTACCTTCTCCGTACAATAAACAAGAAGTTACACTTTTAATACTGAAGATTATGGGAGCAATATTCTTATTTCTGTTTTTCATGTGGCTTTTCAAGGGATTTGGCAAAGCCATGAGACATAGTGGTGATACCTTTCGCCCCGATAAATAAGCCAGTAGGTAAAGATCAACAATTTTTCATATACTCCTCAGCCCACCAGGTCCTCGTGAGAAGACCGGTGGGCTTTTCTTGTATCGTTTTTTTAAGACCTTTCCCTAAAACTATTCCTCAGCAGCAGTAGCAGAAGGTCCCAGTATATCGTCATTACAGATAGTGCCAACGTCATTGGTGAGGGCATATCATGCTGTCATTTTTTCCATAGGTCTCCATCTCGATACGTATGCTTGATGTCGTAATACAAGACCAGTGCAAGGACCGCAATCAAGATGACAAGGACAAGCAGGGGGATAAGGATAGAACTTCTACTCATCCTACTTGAAAACATGATGAATTGATTCATTCTTATCCTGTACAAACGCTCTCAGATTGGGGTGCCCCTTGTATATGATGCTGTAATCCGTGACCTTTCCCGGGTTACGTCTCTTGAGAGTAAGGGCTATTGTTCTGCCCACAACAGTATTGGGGAAAAACATATATACCTCATCATAATCATCACTGTCCACCACCATATGCATGTAGTTGCTCACATGAGACATCACGATGCAGGCATCATGCTGAGGAAGGCGGAATTCCCTGGAACCCTTCAAGGTATAGAATGCCAGATAATCCATAAAATCATAAAACAGGCAGCATGCCTGATACTCCTTTGCCTTCGGACTGCGCAGGGTTGTTGGTGCATAGCTTTTCAAGGTGACAGGAAACGGGGTATAAAGCTGATGAAAAAACTCAACGCCACCGATGTCATTTCTAAATCCAAAGCCTTGATAATACTTACCAAGACATGAAAATTGAACACCCTGAATACAGGAAGGCAATTTAGAAAAGCCGTTTTGCTTGAGGTATTTCTCATCCTCATTCTTCAAATCGACAAGACGAATACCATCTTCCACGTGGATAAATGCGTGGTGTTGTTCTCTCATAATTGTTGTCATTACTAGTTGTTTATCACTTGTTGTTATTTAATGCTTGCTGAATCAATGTCTTTAGACCATCACTTGTGCCGCCCAGCAAGAAGTAGTCACTCACGTCTTTCTCCTGCTTGCTGCCTGCAAGAGGAAGATCTATCCGACTCACCGGATAGTGCCCCTGGAGTTCTTCCACCCGTTGGGCAGATTCTCTTCTTCCTGTAGCATCTACGTCATACACAAAAACTATCTTCCCGAATCTCTTCACAAGCTGATCCATGACCAAATGGGGGATTTTAGCCGTCTCACTATTGAAGCAAATGGCTGAAAAGCCATGACTGCTCAGAGAAAGAACATCCTTTTCACCGCCAGTAATCAAGAGCATATTCCCCCGGCTGGGAAGTTGGTCCAATCCAAAGATATAAGGACTTGGCAACTCTCCTGCATAAAGAAAACGGTTCTCCGAGCGAGGACGATACACCTTGATGCCCCTATCTTCCTGGAAGAAATAGCCATAGCTTGGCGTCAGGGCAGTGGAATAGATGCAATATTGCCGACCATCAGCCTTTGTAAAATGGCAACTTCTCAAGCTCCTAACCTGAAAACGGTCAAGAGTATCTTCAGTGATACCATAAGAAGCCCAATATGCAAGCTCTTCGTCAGAAAATTCCTTGACCTGCGCTTGATAGGCAATCATACCATGAGGCTGCCGGTTTTCTTCATCTGGGCTCTTCATGCCTGACATAGGAGATGCTTGACGAACCGCCTTGCGGTTTGTCAGCCGGTCAAATACCCCAAGACACATATCCTGATCTATCATTTTCAACAGATGCACAAAATCCGTGGAAGGATTGATGTTCAGGACCTGCGAAGCCACGAAAAAGCAATCTCCGGAAAAGCGACTGTCGCCAAAATCATGCAAATAGTAGTAGGACCTGCCATCAAGTGCCTGGTTACGATAGAGCTTACAGGAAGGATGCTTGTCATCCTCTCTCATGTGACTTCTGAACTTTTTCCTCAGGCATTCCTTTCCAAGATAGTGAACAAAGATATCGAGTCCTCCATCTGTCTTGGCCAAAATCTCATCTTTCTCTTTCATGTCAATCGCGGGAATAGGTTTCAGAACAAAGGCGGAAGTTGAAATCCGGCATGACAACAACGTGCATCATGTGATTCACGCGGTCGGCAGTTCTATCCCCATAGCGCGGACGAATATCACCTGAAGGCAGATTCGTCGTGACTATGGTGAACAAGCGACATTCATACCGATAGGCAATAAGTTCACTGATGGGATCACATACCTGCCCATATTTGACAATACGCTCAGGCTCCATGCCTAAATCATCAATAGCCAATAAAGACACATTGCGATATTCCAGGAAACGCTCATAGTGGTCCACATACAAGTGACAAAGCTCACAGGCATTCTTCATGACAAGGCCAGCCATTTTAATCTGGGAGGAAGAGGATTTGATGGGGTCTTTCAATCGCAAGGAAAGTATCAGTTTCTGTATGGCATACACCAAAGTGGTTTTCCCAGTACCACCTACACCACTCAGCCACAAGCCTGTTTTATAGCTATGACCTACCAGCCAGAGAGAGATATTGTATAATACCATCTCCAATCCTTTCATACTGACATATTTGATGTCCACATCATTGACCGCCTTGATAAAAGCCTGCAATAAGGCTTTATAACAGGACACATAGTCCAACGGCAATTTAAAGAAACGCTTTCCGGTGGTGGCTGTTTTGATACGATGAACCACCTCTTCTTCCTTGAACAGGAATTTATCCATTACTGCTTCCATATGTTTAAATATTAATAAACGAACTAAAATGTTGATTCATACAGTTGTCCTCCATGAGAAGACCTCGGTGTAAACTTTGAACCATACATAGACTTGGGGTGCTCCAAATTCTGTTTGCTCAACCAATCACAAAAGTGACTCTGGTAATCTGACAAATCCTTATGCAAACCCTTTCCCCTGCAAGCCATGTCCAGTTCAAAGGTTTCAAGCCATGTCTTTACTTTAGACCGGTCCGGCAGTTTAAAGCGCCGTTTCATCACTTCAAGCCAAGGATCAGAATTTGAGAGAAATGAAAAATAGCTTTCTTTGCTTGTTTTGTTTCCGGATGGCACATTCTCTACCTCCCCAAAAATCCCTTCACATGCACACACGCGCATTGATGTTGATATTCTTTCGTTCTTTACATTATATCCTTTTATATTAGTTGTCGCTCGTTTGTCAGCTGTTTGTCGGACAAATTGTCGTCAACTCCATATATATCTCTACAACAAGAACTTACAATTGGATTTAAATCACTGGATAGTGGGGAAGAATTGCCATCAAACAGAGATTGTTTTGTACTGCAAGAATCTTCCAGCTCATCAAGACAACTGAATTTGGATGTAAAACCTTGATAAAGCTCATACTTGCAAACTGTGATCAGGTTTGGACGAGGAGTAGGGGACTTGAAAACCTCAATTTCACCAGTGCGCACCAAGTCATTGAGACATGTACTTATCTTAGATGGGGAAATACGTGTTTCCTTATGAAGGGTGTTTTTGCTTAGAGCAAGCTGAGCTCGTTTCAAAGAAGAGCCAACCTGCTGTTGAAAAACAGCATTGAGCAGCAAATGAATGAATAAATGTACCTTTTCCGCATCATGATACCAATTCCATTCAGTAATTTTACGGTACAGCTTAATCCAGCCAATAGTAGCATCTTCATCAGAAAACTGCTGAAAACGACTATAGTCACGTATGGTCACAATGGTTCCTTTATTGCTTGAGTGAACCTTGATATCACCGGTTTGTGATAACTTTTGAAGGCAAGTACGGATATTTCTTGGGGATAAGCCCGTATCCTCCGCAATAATAGCAAGACTGGTCACGACCTGACCTGGGTATACTGTCAAGGAAAGATAATCTGTCTTCTTTACATTTGCCTGTAACAGGAAATACAGAAAGACATGTACCATCTTAGAGTCATGATACCAGCGCCACGAAGTAAAAGTTCGAGGCAGTTTAATCCATGAATTATTTAAAGGATTCATCATAGGATGTAATTTTATATAGTTGATAAGACCTCTTACACAAGCAGTTACGCCTGTGTTTATTAAACACTCTTCCATAAAGTGAGAATATAAATTCCCTATAGAGACTCTTTTGAAGCCTCCAAATATTCTATTTCATTATTACATTTTCTTTTATTTTTGTATGATTCTAAAAGAAAGGGTACTTCTTCCAGCTTTAGTTAAAACAAGCAGACTCTCTCCTTTTACTTTTACATTTCTTATTTGAGTCAAGTTCCGACTTCCACGATGCCACTTTACCGAAGACTTTTCCAATATGTCCTTGATAATAATCAGGTGCTTCATGCAAGCATCATAAGACTCCTGCCAATCATAGACCTTCGGGGGAATCTGATACAAAACCCCAACCATCCAGTCTGGCTTGGCTTCACTATGTACTTTCTTTTTTACCTTATACATATTATATCGTTAGTATTGACCAAAATTAATTTTACCATTTAATATGACATGAATTATCCAAATGTCTATGTATGAGATTAACATCAACATTACTTTAGATAGTTGTCATTTTTTAGGTATAAATATTCAATCGGTCATGCTTCTAAAATTAATGATTATTTTCATCATTCCTTTACTTAATCTCTTCTATCAACCAAGTAAGACAATAAAAGTCTAATTTTGATTTCGTTGCAAAAATAACAAATATTTCTGGATACTACTTACAGTATGGCTATATTTTAACTTTTATTATGTACAAATGCTCGTTTTTTGTCGCTATCTACTATATTATTCAAACAATGGGGAGTTTATATATAGCTATGCGACCATTAACTATAACCTAAAAATATAGATTCTTTTGGGTGTTAAGAGGTATGTCAAAAACATAGAAAAACTGAACTTAGATGAATCAACACACAAAAAAAACTCAAATATGATAGAATTTGATTTATTTTTTGTACCTTTGCACCATCGTTCTTAGGGACGTGATTTTTGTGGGAAGAAATGTAAAGTGCCTCACTTCTTGATAAATCGCCAAAATTAAAAAGAATGTAAACACGAGGCACGGAGCAGCTCATAATATGTGGGCTGCCATCCGTGTATGTGTTTATGGGCGTTTGGCGATGCCTTCAAGAAGCGTATATGGGGGCAGCCCACTTCTTTTGTATCAAATCGGTAGAATGTCAAACTAACGAATACATAAGTAACTTAAAAGTTTCAAAAATATAAAAGGAATAGAATTCATTTTATTACTTTGTAAACGATATATGTAGTCAATTAGTATTCACTTACTCTCTCAAGGTGATTAAGACTATCAACGGAATTCAAAAACAAAAAATAAGAGTATGAGCGGAAAAGAATTAAGAGAATTATTAGCATCAAAGGGTATCCTGCAAAAAGACATTGCAAGACAACTCAACATAACTCCTGGTGGTTTTAGTCAACAGTTAAGGGCTAAAGACATCAAGACAGGATTACTGGAATCCATATGTAAAGTACTCAATGTCAAAATGGATTTCTTTTATGGAGGCACCGAATATCTTGAAGGATATGAACTCATCAAGCAATCGGATTTAAAAGGATTCAAATCCAAGCTTGACCAAATACATACGTGCTGTAACGAGATATCAGAAAAGTTGTCCTAGTTCTCTAACATTACGCAATCAGTAATTCTAGAGAACTAAGATCTATAAATTCATTCACTACCCTTTGATTACGGCAATGGGTAGCAAATGGGTTTTGATTTTGACTAAGTCTGATTCTTGTGCCATGACAAGTTCTATATCTTTGTAGGCAGCAGAGGCCTCTTCCAAATCTTCCAGACTACGAATGGCATGAACGATGCCTTTCTCATCCAGCTTATGGATTTCCTCCGCTAAATTGAGTGTCTTTACAGCCTCAGTTCGGCTCATGATACGGCCAGCCCCATGGGAGCAGCTCATGAAACTGAGAGGATTGCCAAGACCTTCCACGATATATGAACTCGTTCCTTGTGAACCAGGTATGATACCAACTTCACCATTTCGGGCACTTGTTGCTCCCTTTCGGTGTATGATACAATTCTCACCAAAATGGGATTCCCAGGATGCATAGTTATGAGCGATGTTGATCATCGGCTCAAACTCAACGTGTGGTATCGCTTCAGATATGACCTCCTGAATTCGATGCATCATCAACCTTCTATTGCACAGGCCAAAATCGATACAATACTGCATTTCATTCCAATAATCATTAAACTCCTTGGTCCTCAGTGGCAAGAATGACATATTAAGGTCTGACTTAACCGAAGAAAAGTAACGCTCATTGAGAATGGTTGCCACTCTGTTATAATAATCACATACCTGTTTGCCTAAGTTTCTTGACCCAGAGTGAATCATGATCCAAAGCCATCCTTCATCGTCCTTTTGAAGTTCTATGAAGTGATTTCCTCCACCAAGTGTTCCCACTTGCTTGGTAGCTGATATATATTGACGCTTAACGACAGTCATGCCATCAATATCATGATTTTCAGGCATATACTTCTCATCCTGGGCAACCTTGTGGTGTTCCATTCCTAAAGGAATCTGGTGCCGTATGCCGCGCATGATTTTCTTTCTCAGAACATCCTGTTCAATGGTCTCCACCTGGATATTGGTTTTAACTGCACACATACCACAACCTATATCCACGCCCACGGCATTCGGAATCACGACATTCCTGGTAGCAAGGACAGTTCCTATAGGCATACCCTTTCCGCCATGTAAGTCAGGCATCAATGCCAAATGATGAAAAACAAAAGGCAGGCTACAAAGGTTCGATATTTGTTGCCAAGCCGTTGCGTCACACATATGTGCCCACATCTTAACAGGGGTTCCATTCATTGCAAATTCTTTCATTTTCTTAATCTCCTATCTTTTTTAGTGCAAAATTACAATACTGGTATGCAGTATTTTTGCGTAGGAGTACAAAATCTTCAAATTTTAGCAAAAATCGGCTGTTAAACGGGTATTATCAACTAATCTAGAGGAATCCTCTTACTATTGTACTACCGCAAGAATGGTATAGGATGTTGAAATTACATTCATCATAGGAGTGTCTCAATGGTATAGAACTGCCAATAGAAACGAGGGCAATACCCTTCAAACCGCAGCGTCACAGCCTCACGGAGGTATTGCCCTCTATAAAGATACTGTTTTGAATACCTTATCAAGTACAAAGAAAACCAATTCATCTGAAATCAGCAAGAGAAATGGGGAAAAGTTTTAATGTTGATGTATCATTTTGTTGAAACAGCAGTTGAAAGTCGGACTTCTGAAAGGGAGACCTGCCATTTTGTTCCAATTGTCATGACAGTTTTTGACGGAAATCAAGAAATCATACCCTTGACAGCATTTTCTTCCCGAAAAATTGTGTGCGCACACAAAAAGGCATTATCTTTGCACTCGAAAAGATTGAATAACGAATAATTAAAGTAAAGAAAGGGTAACATTATGATGGTATTAGGAATGACATTGGCAGTTGCAGCTGCTCTTTTTGCAGAGGTTGTAAATGTAAACCATAAGATTAGCCTCGGCAAGTAAGCAAGCTTTGAGAGGCATCCATAGGATGCTTCCAATGAAGCTTCTCTAATGGATATTAGATGAGGTAAAGAAGATGTAGATTAGGATAACAGATTGATATAGAGAAAGGATAAGATTATGATGATTTTAGGAATGATTTTAGCTTTGATTGTTGCAGCATGCGCTGAGTATGGTGCAAGATCCAACATGAAGAACTTCGCTTAACAGGCGATGTTTCATGAAAATTTGAGAGAATTGTAGAAAGAAGTTTCAATATATATTATAGAGATGGCAGTTGTAGGCGTTTGTGAAGATGCTTGCAGCTGCCTTTTCTTTTTGTATCTTTAGGGTGTCGAAATTCAAAATTAAAGTTGTACCTTTGCACCCAAGTTGAGATTACAGAAATGAAAAAGGAACGTGAAACGGCAAACAAATATCGTCAGCAAGCTCTTGAAGGAGATTTAATGGCGATGAACAACATGGGTGTCTGCTATGCGCAAGGCATCGGTGTTGTGGAGGATCATGTAATGGCATTTCAGTGGTACATGAAGGCTGCTCTAAGTTTGTACAACTACTGATTATTGATGTTCAAAAAATAAAAGATAGATTATTATGCAGATATTATAGGCAAATGTAAAAATCATGTTTGATAAGGCAGACAGGAAGCCTATCTCCGTGCCACTCTTCCAATCAGTTGCCAATGTCTTGGCCGAAGAAATGGCAAGGATGAATGTAGAGGAATTGGCTAGGCAACTGAATTGCAACAGCAAGATTTCTTCATCCTCTTTCGGGAACTTGCTTTCACCCCCCCCACTTATATTATAACAAGGATTATGATAAATAGTAAATTAAATATGGTCTGTATAATGTAATATCAGCCTCTCTTTTGTGCCGTAAATATTAATATCCTATTCTAATTAAGACATGAATGTTATTAGTAGTCTAAAAATAATCGTAAATCTTTAAAGAAATACGTTTAAAAAATTGGAGGTTACATAAAATCGTTGTAACTTTGTGCGCATAATAAAATTATAGCAATCATGAGAATTAACAAGATAGATATTGTAAACTTTAAAGGATTCCAGCGTGAAATGAGGGAATTCAAGTCGAATCTTACAGTGGTTATTGGCAACAATACCGCAGGTAAGACTACTTTGCTCAAGGCTTTACAGATAGGATTGGGTGCCTATTTGCAATGTTTGAGTAAACTGCCTAGTGCAGTACAATATCGTCGCAACTTTAGTATTCATGATCGCTTTATGGCATTTGATTCAACAGAAAAAGATTATGTCCCAAACGGAGAGCGTACTCGCATCACAATAGATGCAGATTTCTACGTTACTGATTCCATAGAAAATAATGAGCCACAATTTACTCCTATTTCTATTTCATGGTCTCGCGAATTCACTGGTAGTACCACTACTCATAGCAGATCATGTGCAGGGGAACTGATGACTATGGTTTCAGACATGGAAGCCAAAAGATATGAGCATCATGATGGTGCAATATATCCATTAGTCTTATCTTTCGGAGCCAAGAGAACCAGCGATGCCCAGATGAAGATTACCCGTAAGATAAAGGAAAGAGCGTCTAGAATAGAGAAAGCCTACAAATTTGCTCTCCATGACAAGGTTGACTTTGATGGTGCTATGGAATGGTTAGCTCGTTACGATAAAAATGTCAGGGATGGAAAAGAATTTGAGGGAACTCGCGAAGCTTTCTTTGAGGCACTGCAAACAGCTATTCCTGCTTTGTCAGAAATCGATTTTGATCATGGTGAAATAGAAGCTGTGGTATCGGTAACAGGACATATTCCCTCTCGCCATCATTTCTCTTACATGAGTGATGGACTTCAGTCAATGATTAATATTGTAGCAGAGATTGCCCATCGTTGCATCGAATTAAATGGTTGCTTGGGACGGAATGCTGTTAAAAAGACACCTGGTGTTGTGATGATAGATGAGATTGATCTCTATCTGCATCCTCATTGGCAAAAGCATGTGCTTCAGGATTTGGCTCAGGCTTTCCCTATGATTCAGTTCATTGTATCTACCCATAGTCCATTTATCGTTCAGAGTCTTCAAAAGAATCAGCTTATCAGCTTCGATGAAAATGTAATGATAGAAGGTGAACCTTACCGAGAATCATTAGAGGATATTACTGCCGATCGAATGGGTTTGGAACAGAATATTAGAAGTAAAAGATTTCAGGAGATGCAGGAAATCGCAAAAAATTACTTCAAGTCGATACAAAAAGGAGAAGAAGACAAGAAATTGTTGGAGAAGCTAAGAGAGATTGAAGCTACCTTCAGCGATAATCCTGCCTATCTTGCTTTATTACAATCTGAATATAATACGAAAGGAAATTAGCCGGTGAGACCAGTAGAGAAAAAGAATGTTGGCGAAACTGTCTTTTATGTAAATTCCAAGAATCAAACAATAACAGAGACTATACAAGAATACTATTCTCCCTATAATAATGCCAAAATGCCATTATTGGGTAATCTTGGCTGGTTTTGTTCTTATTATGAAGGAACCCATTTGCCAAATGAACTCGCAGTGGAACATATTGAACCAAAAGGAACAAATGGAGAAGAGACGGCATGGAATAACTTTTTAATATCCTGTGGTATCTGTAATTCCACAAAAGGGCACCCTGAAATTCATGAAGAGGATTATCATTGGCCACATACTGATAATACTTTCAGAGACTTCATCTACACTGCAGGTGGAGCGGTCATGCTGAATCCTCATTTGGATGAAGATGAAAAGGCCAAAGCCAAAAAACTATTTGATTTAGTAAAACTTGGAGCATATCCTGGCAATGAATTAGGACCTACTCCAAGAGATTTCCGATGGAAGAAACGCCTGGAAACATGGGATTTAGCAGAACGATTACGCAATAAGTTCAATGCTGGCATTGCAGATGTTGAAGAAATTATCTGTTTGGCTCAGAAACTAGGCTATTGGTCTGTTTGGTTTACTGTCTTTAAAGGATACGATGAAATTAGAAAACGTTTAATCTCTGACTTTACCGGCACATGCGCCTCCTGTTTTGATGCAAATAATCATTATGAGCCGATCAAGCGAAACAAATAGAAAGCGTAGCCTCTCACACCTTGGTGTGAGAATAAGTTTTTTGGTGATTACAAATACTCCTTACATGATAAGGTTCTGGATGATTCAAGAGCCTTCATCATGTGAGGAGTTTCATTTTCTTAAAAATGTCTGATTTGAAGGCAAGCACATAGCTGTTGCTTCAAGTCTTGAGCTCCTGTGAATAGGATACCATGTATACCCACATGGTTGGCGCCATCAACATTCACTTGCCTGTCATCTATGAAGATGCTTTCCGATGCCTGGAGGCTATAGCGATTCAGAAGAAGCTGATAGATTTCTGGATTCGGTTTTACCAACTTCTCTTCCCCACTCACTACAATTCCTTCAAACATGCCAAAGAGACGGGCATGGACTTCCTTTACTATCGGGAATGTCTCATTAGACCAGTTGGTAAGACAGTATAGACGATATCCTCTTTGCTTCAGTTCACACATGATCTCATAGATGCCAGGGATTTCACCACCATCCATATCTTTGTAACAGTACCAGTAGGCAACAATATAAGGAGCATACTTGGGATAAGCCTGTTTTAAATCAAAGAGACATTCATCTATAGGCTTTCCCAAGTCTGTCTGATCATTCCATTCATTCGTCACCACATGATCGATTATCCACTTAGCCTTCTCCCTGTCGCCATGGAACAGAGTAGTATAAAGGTTCATGCGCATCCAGTTCACCAATACACTTCCTACATCGAAGACGATATTCT